>Ga0164243_10001858_pt1 | contig 35449 bp, 28 predicted proteins | sample OricompcompostOP_FD_108781 | JGI IMG/M metagenome (GOLD analysis project Ga0164243, IMG submission 108781) | Organic Plus compost microbial communities from Emeryville, California, USA - Original compost - Organic plus compost (OP) | ecosystem: Engineered > Solid waste > Mixed feedstock >...
CGCTCTCGCTTGACAAATATATATCCATATGTCATAGATCTATCCGACATATATCAGTTCGACATATAACGGTTCTAAATATGGACATAAAGACCATATGCCTTGCCATCCTGGCCCAGGGCGATGCGACGGGTTACGAGATTCAGAAGACCATCAAGGATGGGCCGCTGAATTATTTCTTCGATGCCAGCTTCGGCTCCATCTATCCCGCCCTCGCCCGGCTGACGGAAGAGGGGCTGATTGCCTGCCAGGTGGTGAGCGAGGAAGGCAAGCCCGAGCGCAAGGTCTATTCCATCAACGACAAGGGCCGGCTGGCCCTGTCGCGCGCGCTGGTGAAGGTGCCGCTGCAGGATCGTGTCCGCTCCCCTTTCCTGGTGTCCATGCTGTTTTCGGAACTGCTGAGTTCCCGCGAGCTTTTCAGGCTTCTCGACCAGAGACTCGCCGTTCACGAACAAGTGCTCGAACGGCTCGGAGAGATGCCTTCAAAAGACCTGTCCGCGGGCGACAAATTTGTGCATGGATATGCCCGCGCCGTTCATGAAGCCGCCCGGGACTATCTCGACAGTCATCGCGCCGAGCTGGAAGGCGAACTCCTGATGACGAGCCTTGCCCCGGACCTGGAGGAGACCCGCTCGTGACCAAGATCAGGTTCAAACGCTCCTATGTTATCGCCGGCATCATCTGCGCGGTGATCGCGCTCTGGGTCGCCTCGGGCCAGATTTCCGGCGGCGGCACCGAGACCGCGGGGGACTCTCCCGCCGAGGAGAAGGCCGGCAGCGCGATGAGTGTCCGCGTGAGCCGCTCCGAGGCGCGGGAATATACCAACACCGTCGTGCTGCGCGGCCGCACCGAAGCCTTCCGCAAGGTCGAGCTCAAAGCCGAGACCCAGGGCAAGATCGCCAGGCTTCCGGTGGAAAAAGGCGCCCGGGTGAAGGCCGGCGATCCCGTATGCCAGCTCGAAGTGGCCGACCGCCAGGCGCAGCTCGACGAGGCCAAGGCTCTGGCCCGCCAGCGCCAGCTCGAATACGATGCGGCGATGAAGCTGTCGCAGAACGGCTTCCGCTCCGAAACCAACGTGGCCGCGGCGGCGGCATCGCTCGATGCCGCCAACGCCCAGGTGGAACGCATGACGGTGGAGATCGACAACACCACCATCCGCGCGCCGTTCGACGGCGTTATTGACGAGCGCCCGGTGGATATCGGCGACTATCTCGCCATGGGCGGCGTCTGCGCCACCATCATCGACGAGGACCCATATCTGGTCATCGGCGAAGTGTCGGAACGGGACGTGGGCGCCCTCAGCGTGGGCTCCAAGGCTTTCATCGAACTGGCCAGCGGCCGGACATTCGAAGGCATGCTGCGTTTCGTCTCCAAATCGGCCGACCCCGTCACCCGCACCTTCCGCGTGGAAGTGCTGGTCCCCAACGAAGACCATTCGCTGCGTGACGGGCTGAGCGCCAATGTCCGCCTGCCGGTGGCCAGCACCATGGCGCACCTTCTGGCGCCCTCCACTCTGGTGCTCGGGTCCGGCGGGGCGCTGGGCGTGCGCACCGTGGATACCCAGGCGCACGTCCAGTTCCACCCGGTGACCATCATCGGTGAGGATGTGAATGGCGTCTGGGTGACCGGTCTGCCGGAATCGGCCAGGGTCATCGTGGTCGGCCAGGAATTCGTGGAGGACGGTGCGGAAGTGCGCGTGGTGTCGGACATGGCGAAGGACAAGGGCTGATGAACGCTATAATCAACGCCTGCATCGAGCGCTCCAAGACCATCTATGCCATCATCGCCGTCCTGCTGGTGGCGGGGACGATGTCCTATATCGCCATCCCCAAGGAGGCCCAGCCCGAGATCAAGCTGCCGATCATCTTCATCAACCTCATCCACGAGGGCATCTCGCCCGAGGATGCGGAACGCCTTCTGGTGCGCCCTCTGGAAGTCCAGCTGCGCAACATCGAGGGCGTGGACGAGATGACCGCCAACGCCTTTGAAGGCGGCGCCTCCGTTGTCCTGGAGTTCGATCCCGAGGTGGACAGCGACGTCGCGCTCAACGACGTCCGCGAGCGGGTGGACCGCGCCCGCTCCGATTTTCCGGAGGATACGCTCGAGCCCATCATCTCCGAGGTCAATCTGAGCGACCAGCCGTCCATCGTCGTCTCGCTCTCGGGCCCCGTGCCCGAGCGCACCATGAACCAGCTGGCGGAAAACCTGCAGGACGACCTGGAAACCATTCCGGAAGTGCTGGAGGCCAATGTCCGCGGCATGCGCGAGGACCTGCTGGAGGTGGTCATCGATCCCTTGAAGCTGGAGCTCTATGGCCTCTCGCAGAACGATCTCCTCAACGCCGTCCTGAGCAACAACCGGCTGGTGGCGGCGGGCACGCTGGACAACGGCCAGGGCCGCTTCTCCATCAAGGTGCCCGGCCTTGTGGAGGATGTGGACGACGCTCTTGATATCCCGGTGAAATACACGCCGGATGCGGTGGTGACCCTGGGCGATGTCAGCCAGGTGCGCCGCACCTTCAAGGACGCCACCAGCTTTGCCCGGGTGGACGGCGAGCCGGCCATTTCCATCGAAGTGGTGAAGCGCAGCGGCACCAATGCCATCCAGCTCTCCGACGATGTGCGCGCCCTGGTGGCCGAACATGCCGAGACATGGCCCGCCGGCGTGCAGGTGGCCTTCCCCACCGACATGGCGGAGGAAGTCCGGCTCAGCATCTCGAACCTCAGGAACAGCGTGCTCACCGCCATCCTGCTGGTGGCCATCGTGGTTGTGGCGGCCCTTGGCGGGCGCTCGGCGCTTCTCGTCGGGCTCAGCATTCCGGCCTCGTTCCTGGCCACGTTCCTCTTCCTTCACATGATCGGCGCGTCGCTGGACAATGTGGCGCTCTTCGGCATGGTGCTGGCCGTCGGCATGCTGGTGGACGGCGCCATCGTCGTCGTCGAATATGCCGACCGCAAGATGCTGGAAGGGCTCGGCCGCATGGAGGCCTATCGCCGCGCCGCCCAGCGCATGGCCTGGCCCATCATCTCCTCCACGGCCACCACGCTGGCCGCCTTCCTGCCGCTCATCTTCTGGCCCGGCATCCTGGGCGAGTTCATGAGCAAGCTGCCCATCACCATCCTCATCGTGCTCACCGCCTCGCTGGTGACGGCGCTCATCTTCCTGCCCGTGCTGGGTGCCGCCATCGGCCGCCCCAGCGAGGGCGACGCCGAGGTGCTGTCCCACTTGCGGGCGGCGGAGGAAGGCGATATCCGCACGCTGAAGGGTATGGTCGGCCGGTATGCCCGGTTCGTCTCCGCCTGCGTCGACCGGCCCATCCGGGTGATCCTGGTCGGACTCTTCATCATGGTCGGCATCATGGTGGCCTTCGGCATCCATGGCAGCGGCGTGAACATCTTCCCCGACCAGGAGGCGGAGAATATCCCCATCAGCGTCCGGGCCCGCGGCAACCTCTCCATCGAGGAGCGGGACTCCCTGGTCCGCGAGGTGGAGAACATCGTTCTCGGCCTCGATGACGCGGACAATGTCTATGTGAACGTCTCCGCCGGCGTCGGCGGCAGCGGATGGGGCGGCGGCGCGCGCGACGAGATCGGCCGCGTCAATATCGACCTCAAGGACTATACCGAGCGCCGCCCGGCCGACGTGATCGAGAAGGAGATCCGCACCGAGACGTCGCAGCTCGCCGGCATCATCGCCGAGCCGCAGATCCAGGGTTTCAATCCCGAAGGCGGCAAGGCGATCTCCATCGAAGTTTCCTCCCGCTTCCCGGAGCGCATCCTGCCGGTCGCCACGAAGATCCGCGATCATATGAAACAGGACATGGCGGGGCTGGAGGACATCTCCGACACACTTCCCCTGCCCGGCATCGAATGGGCGCTGGACGTGGACCGCGCCGAGGCCGGCCAGGTGGGTGCCGACATCTCCTCCATCGGCGCCGCCGTCCAGCTCGTCACCAACGGCATCAAGGTGGGCGAATACCGCCCGGACGACGCCACCGACGAGGTGGATATCCGCGTACGCTATCCGGAGGACCAGCGGAACCTGGCCCAGCTCGACCAGCTTCGGGTGCAGACCGCCCAGGGCCTGGTGCCCATCAGCAACTTCGTCAAGCGTGAGCCTCGGCCGCAGGTGAACACCATCGAGCGTATCGACGGCGTCCGCGTGCTCCGTGTCGAAGCGAACACCGAGGACGGTGTGCTGGCCTCCGCCAAGGTGGCGGAGATCAGGGACTGGCTGGCCAAGCAGGATATCGACCCCACGGTGCATATCGACTTCGGAGGCGAGGACGAGCAGCAGCGCGAGACCTTCGCCTTCCTCGGCTGGGCGTTCGGCGCGGCCCTCTTCATGATGGCGCTCATCCTGATCACCCAGTTCAACAGCTTCTACCACTCGGCCCTGATCCTGAGCGCGGTTCTGATGTCCTCCGTCGGCGTGGTGCTGGGCCTGCTGGTCACGGGACGGCCCTTCTCGGCCATCATGAGCGGTATCGGTGTCGTGGCCCTGGCCGGCATCGTGGTGAACAACAATATCGTGCTCATCGACTGCTATCAGGAATTGCGCAAGCAGGGCATGGGCGTGAAGGAGGCCGTCATCCGCGCCGGCGCGCAGCGCCTGCGGCCGGTGTTCCTGACCACCTTCACCACGGTCATCGGCCTTCTGCCCATGGGGCTCGCCATCAATATCGACTTCATCGACCGCACGCTGGTGATCGGCGCGCCCTACGCCATGGTGTGGGTGGACCTGGCGGTCGCGGTGATCTTCGGCCTCGGCTTCGCCACCCTGCTGACCCTGGTCATGACCCCCTGCATGCTGGTCCTGCCCCAGGAACTGCGGGAGCGGTTCCGCTGGCTGGCGGAAAAGATCCATCTGCGCCGGCCGCAGGTAAAGGCGGCGGAGTAAGTCCCCTTCTTCATTGCGCAGGCGTGACCGGGGAGTCCTTGGACTCGCCGGTCACGCCGGCGAGTGACGAAGTGCCACACTTCCCGCCCACTGCCCCTCAGCGCGGCATCTGCCGTTGGGAGGCGATCATCTTTTCCCGTTCTTCCATATAGCGGCGCTGGCTGAAGGGGATGGAGATGAGATAGAGCACACCCGCGATGGCGACCGTGCCCCAGAGATAGCTGGCAAGGAAGGCGGTGAACAGTCCGACGCACAGCATCACCGGGATCATCAGCTCGCGGCGCACGGCGATGCGCTTGGGCGAATAGGTATGCAGCTGGCTGACCATCAGGAACGCCGCCGCCGCCACGAAGATGGCACTGATGAGCGGCGTGCGGAAAATGGCGGTCTGGATCTGGAAATCAAAAAGCAGCGGCAGGATGGCGATACCCGCCCCCGCCGGGGATGGCACGCCGACGAAATAACGGCTGCCGAGGCCCACATCGTCGGGGCTTTCCAGCATGGTGTTGAAGCGCGCCAGCCGGAGCGCGCAGCAGACCGCAAAGCCCAGCGACAGCACCCAGCCGATGCCTCCCAGGTCCTTGAGGCTCCAGTTATAGAGGAGCATGGCGGGCGCCACGCCGAAGCTCACCACGTCGGAGAGGGAATCCAGCTCGGCGCCGAACTTGGAATCCCCCTTGAGCAGCCGGGCCACCCGCCCGTCCAGGAAATCCAGGACCGCGGCGATGAGAATGGCGATGACCGCAAGCTGCCAGCGCTCCTCGATGGCCATGCGCATGGCGGTGAGGCCGGCGCAGAGGGCCAGCACCGTCATGGCGGTGGGCACCAGAAGCCTGGCGGGAATGATCCTCAGGCGCCGCCGGCGCGCCGGTTCGTCAGGGTCCTCGATCATCGCACTTCCCCTTCCACCGCAGGCAGCGGGGAGACCATGTCCGCCAGGACCGTCTCGCCGCCGATGGCCTTCTGGCCAACGGCCACCTGGGCGTTCACGCCGTCGGGCAGATAAACGTCGAGACGGCTGCCGAAGCGGATGAGGCCGAACCGTTCCCCCGCTTGCACCACCTGCCCTTCCTTCAGCTCGCACAGGATACGCCGGGCGATGAGACCGGCGATCTGCACGAAGGCGATGGTATGGCCGCTCTCGGTCTCCATGCGCAGGGACATGCGCTCATTGTCCTCCGACGCCTTGTCGAGCGCCGCATTGAAGAATTTCCCCGGCCGGTAGACAGCCTTCGCGATGCGCCCATCCGCCGGCACGCGGTTGATATGGACGTCGAGAACGCTCAGGAAGATGCTGATGCGGGTGAGCGGTGCATCGCCCATCTCCAGCTCGGCGGGCGGCACGGCCGGCTGGATGGTCTCCACCAGCCCGTCCGCCGGGCTGAGCACCAGGCCGGGACGCACCGGCGCCACGCGCTCGGGATTGCGGAAGAAATAGGCCACGAACAGCGTGGCCAGAAGGCCGATCCAGCCCAGCGGCTCCCACAGCCAGAACAGCAGCAGCGCGATGATGAGCGCCAGCACCACGAAACGGGCGCCCTCCGGATGAAGGGGAGCCAACGTTTTCTTGAAGGATTCAACTGGTGTCATATCTGTCCTGACAGGCGGTTCGGAAGTTGCCCCATTTATAACCCAGGCGGGGCCGCAATCAACTATCCGCTCTGTCGCTGTTCTCCATCACCAGATGGCGAGCCTCTTCCTCGTCCAACGCCTGCAGTTCCTTTAAGGTGGCGGCGGCCTTCTGCTGCTGCCGCCACATGCGAGCGTATTGGCCGTTCCTGGCCATCAGGGCCTCATGGGTGCCCCGCTCCACGATCTCCCCTTCGTCCAGCACCAGGATCTCGCTGGCATTGACGATGGTGGAGAGGCGGTGGGCGATGATCAGCGCCGTGCGGTCGGTGCAGACCTCGTTCAGTTCCTTCTGGATGGCGGCCTCGGTCTCGCTGTCCAGCGCCGAGGTGGCCTCGTCCAGGATCAGGATGGGCGGGTCTTTGAGCACCGTGCGGGCGATGGCCACGCGCTGCTTCTCGCCGCCCGAGAGTTTGAGGCCACGCTCGCCCACCAGCGAGTCATAGCCCTTGGGCAATTGCGCGATGAGGCGGTCGATATGGGCCGCCCTGGCGGCGCGCGCCACCTCCTCGTCCGATGCGTCGGGGCGGCCATAGCGGATATTGTAGCGTATGGTGTCATTAAAGAGCACCGTATCCTGCGGCACGATGCCGACCGCCTGCCTCAGGCTCGCCTGGGTGACGTCCCGCACGTCCTGTCCGTCGATGAGGATACGCCCCTCCGTCACATCGTAGAAGCGGAACAGGAGCCGAGAGATCGTGGATTTGCCGGCGCCGGACGGGCCCACGATGCCGACACTCTTGCCGGCCGGCACCTCGAAACTGATGCCCTTGAGGATGGGCCGCTCGGGCGTATAGTGGAAATGCACGTTCTCGAAGCGCACCGTGCCGCCACGCGGCACCAGCGCATGCGCGTGCCGCGCGTCCGCCACGTCGGGCCGCTCGTCGAGAAGGGCGAACATCTTCTCCATGTCCACCAGCGACTGCTTGGATTGCCGGTAGACCCAGCCCAGATGGTTGAGCGGCATGAAAAGCTGCATCATCAGCGTGTTGATGAGCACGAAATCGCCGATGCTGATATCCCCGCTCCGCAAGGCGAAAGCCGCCATGAACATGATGATGCCCTGGCAGATGCCGATGATGACCATCTGGCCGATGTTGAGAGCGGCGAGAGAGGTCTCCACCTTCACTGCCGCGTCCTCGTACTTGCTCATGGCGGCGTCGAAACGCGTGGCCTCGTGATGCTCGTTGCCGAAATACTTCACCGTCTCGAAATTGAGCAGACTATCGATGGCGCGGGTATTGGCCTTGGCGTCCTGCTCGTTCATCTCGCGCCGGAAGCGGAGCCGCCATTCGGTGAAATAGAAGGTGAAGGAGACATAGACGCCCACCGCGAAGGCGGTCACCAGCGCATACCAGATGTTGAATTTGCCCCAGATGGCGACCGTCACCATGCCCACTTCCAGCAATGTGGGAACAATGGCGAATAACAAGTAGCTTAGAAAAGAGGAAATGGCTTTCGTGCCACGCTCGACAATGCGGCTCAGCCCACCGGTACGGCGCGACAGGTGAAAGGCCAGGGACAGCCGGTGCAGATGGGTGAAGACCGTCACCGACACGCGGTGCAGCGCCTGCTGTCCGACGCGCGAGAACACCGCATCCCGCAACTGGCTGAAGCTGTTCACCATGATGCGGGCGCCGGCATAGGCGAGGATCAGGCCGACGGGGATGACCAGCGCCAGGTCGCCCTCGGGGCTCAAGGCATCCACCACCCGGCCGTAGACAAAGGGCACGGCGACATTCAGAAGCTTGGCGGCCACCAGGAACGTCATGGCCGCGACCACGCGCACCTTCAGCCCCGTCTTGCCCCGGGGCCAGAGATAGGGAACCAGGGATTTCAGGGTTCCCCAATGATATTGCTTGTCGCTGTCGTTGGCCGTCTCGTCCACTTATATCCCCTTGGAGCACCCGGCAACGGCAATCATCTCCGGCAGAACAATATCCTGCCGGAGATGATTGGCGTACCGCCCGATGATTCTGATTGAATCTAGGCCGAATTCAAGCGCCGTCCATCAATTGGTTTCGGCGGCACTCTCCTCGGTCTTGCCGGCATCGGTGGCCCGGGGCACCGTGAACAGCTGGTCCGGGTAGATGAGGTCCGGATCGACGATACGGCCCTTGTTCTCCTGGAAGATCAGCGTGTACATCACGCCGGCGCCATAGATCTTGCGGGCGATGGCCCAGAGATTGTTGCCTGGCCGCACCTCAACCTGGCCTTCCGCCAACTGGGTATCCAGCTGCGTTTCCCGGTTGAAGGGCTGTTCGATGCGCAGGCTCACATTGTCCCCTTCCAGAACCTGGTCGAGCCGCAGCTTGTGTTCGCCGGCGGGCACCGGCTCCTCGGGCTGATAGGTCCAGCGGCCTTCCGCATTGGTGGTGACCGTCTGCAGGTAATCTCCGTCCAGATAGAGCCGGATGTCGGTATTGGGCTTGGCGCGGCCGGTCATGATGGCGTTGCCTTGGGCGTCGAAATCCATGGTGTCCACGGTCAGCAGGTCGCCCAGCGGGCTCGCGGTCTGCGTCGGCTGCTGCAGCACCCGGCTCGCCCCCTTGCCGTCGCGTGGGGTCAGCACGGCCACGACGCCCTCTCCCCCGCCGCGGGCGAACTCCCTGTCCTCCCGCTCGGGGATGGAGACCACCACGATGTCATTGGAATCGACGGGCGCCGCACTGCCGTTGCGGGCCTTGAGGGCAAGCTCCACGGTGCCGGTCTGCAGGGGCTCCTCGAAGATGAGGACCCACTCGCCGTTGCGATTGGCGGTGACACGGCCGATCACCTGGTCATTGGCCAGCACCGTCACCTCCGCGTTGGGCGCGGCACGGCCGGCGATGACGCCCGTGCCCTCGCGGCTGACGCGGACCACGTCGAAGCTCGGCGCGATGACCTCCGGTTTCGCCTGCTCGGGAGCCGGCGCCTGCTGCGGCGTTTCCTGGGCAGGCGGCGGGGCGGGCGGCGGCGCTTCCGCCGTTTCAAACGGATTTTTCCCGCCGCTCAACTGGAACGCGACAATGGCGCCAATGATGACGAGTGCGGAGACGGCAATGATGATTATGTTACGCACGATGGATGCTACACCTTTCAAACATCGCTCTATTACTTAATACTTGCCCCGGCCAAGGGCAACGAAAAGCCCGGCAAAATGTCTCGATTCCATGGTCCGTCGATACGCGCATGAGCCTTATCCGATCTTTGTGTCTTTATTGTGGTTCCCGTCCGGGCAATCGCCCCGCCTTCTCCGAGGCGGCGGAGTCCTTCGGCCGCCTGTGCGCGGAGAACGGCATCCGCCTGGTCTATGGCGGCGGCAGCGTCGGCCTCATGGGCACGGCGGCGCGCGCCTGCCTCAAGGGCGGCGGCACGGTGCTGGGCATCATCCCCGAGCATCTGGACCATGTGGAGATCACCATGCAGGGGCTGACCGAGCTCAGGGTCGTCACCTCCATGCATGAGCGCAAGCACCAGATGTTCATGGAAAGCGACGGGTTCGTCATCCTCCCGGGCGGTATCGGCACGTTGGACGAGTTCATCGAAGTCGCCACCTGGGCGCAGCTTGGCCTGCATGCCAAGCCCATCGTCCTGGTCAACGACCAGGGATATTGGGAGCCGTTCCTGGCGCTCATGCGCCATCTGGTGGAGAGCGGCTTCGCGGCCCCCGCCACCCAGGACCTTTATACCGTGGTCGAAGGGATCGACGCCATTCTCCCGGCGCTCGCGCGCTTCGCGGACGCGGGACTGAAGGCGCGCCCCCTGCTGTTGTAAATCCGCCGCCGGCATGCTACCCGACAGGCGCGAGAGCGGCGTGTACGCGCTTTTCAGCCCATACCCCCGATGATATGGTGCGGTGCAGAACCGATTCTCACGTCAGGAAGCCCAATCAAGAAGGAAACCGATGGCTAAAATCAAGGTTGCCAATCCCGTCGTCGACATCGACGGCGATGAAATGACCCGCATCATCTGGGCGATGATCAAGGACAGTCTGATCCATCCCTATCTCGACATCGACCTGGAATATTACGACCTGGGCATCGAGAAGCGCGACGAGACGGAAGACCAGATCACCGTCGACGCCGCCAACGCCATCAGGAAATATGGCGTCGGCGTGAAATGCGCCACCATCACGCCGGACGAAGCGCGGGTGAAGGAATTCAACCTGAAGCACATGTACCGGTCTCCCAACGGCACCATCCGCAACATCCTGGGCGGCACCATCTTCCGCGAGCCCATCGTCTGCAAGAACGTGCCGCGCCTGGTCCCCGGCTGGACGCGCCCCATGGTCATCGGCCGTCACGCCTTCGGCGACCAGTACCGCGCCACCGACTTCCTGGTGCCCGGCAAGGGCGTGGTGAAGCTCGTTTACGAGGGCGAGAACGGCGAGACGATCGAGCGCGTGGTCAACGAGTTCGAGGACAGTGGCGTGGTGATGGGCATGTTCAACCTGGACAGCTCCATCCGCGATTTCGCCCGCGCCTCCATGAACTACGCGCTGCAGCGCGGCTGGCCCTTATATCTCTCCACCAAGAACACCATCATCAAGGCCTATGACGGCCGCTTCAAGGACCTCTTCCAGGAGATCTTCGAGGCCGAGTTCGCCGACAGGTTCAAGACGGCGGGCATCACCTACGAGCACCGCCTGATCGACGACATGGTGGCGGCGGCGCTGAAGTGGAACGGCGGCTTCATCTGGGCCTGCAAGAATTATGACGGCGACGTGCAGTCCGACAGCGTGGCCCAGGGCTTCGGCTCGCTGGGCCTCATGACCTCGGTGCTGATGACGCCGGACGGCCAGACCGTGGAAGCCGAAGCCGCCCACGGCACCGTGACCCGCCATTACCGCCTGCACCAGAAGGGCGAGGAGACCTCGACCAATCCCATCGCCTCCATCTTCGCCTGGACCCGCGGCCTCACCCACCGCGCCAAGCTGGACGGCAACGAGGACCTGAGAAAGTTCGCCGAAACGCTGGAGAACGTGTGCGTCAACACGGTGGAGAGCGGCCAGATGACCAAGGACCTGGCCATCCTGGTCGGCCCCGAGCAGTCGTGGCTCACCACCAACCAGTTCCTGGAGGCCCTGCGCGTCAACTTCGAGAAGGCCATGGCGGCGGCCTGATCTTGGGCTTCAAGACGATGAGAGAGGGCGTCGGGCCGTTCCGGCGCCCTTTTTCTTGGCGTGCCGCCCGGCGGAATGCCTTGCTCCTGGAGGACCTTCGACACCATTCGTCCTGAGCTTGTCGAAGGACGGCCACGCGCTCAGGATGGGGCCGGGCTTCGACAGGCTCAGCCCGAACGGTGTGAGCAAGCGTCGATGGCGAAATCTCCGCCCGACCTTGATGAACCGGGTGTGAGCCCCCTCCGCCTAGACCGTCCAGCCGAGCTGCTGGGCGCGTTGCGCGGCGCGGGCGGGGACATCCGCCGCGATGAACTGCTTGTGCAGGATCTGCACGCAGAGCATGTGGTTGATGACGGCGTCCAGCTGCACCTTGCGGGCGCGGGAGGCGTTGTGGCTATAGGCCTCGGCGATGGCCAGGCGCACATTCTCGGGGTCCAGGATACCGGCGTCGGCAATGGCGCCCTCGCTCAGATGCACGTCCGCCAGTTCCATCATGGCGTCCCACTTCTCGGGGTTGATGGTGGCGGGCGGCGCCATGAAGGCGAACTTCTCGCGCTCATAGAGCGTCTTGGGCAGGAGACCCTTCATGGCCTCCTTCAGCACATATTTCTCCTTGCGCTCCTTGATGCGGTGGAGGGGCGGAATGCGCGTCGCCATCTGCGCCAGGTGATGGTCCAGGAAGGCCGGGCGCGCTTCCATGGAATTGGCCATGTCCACGCGGTCGCCGCCCCATGTGAGGATCTGGCCCTCCAACATGGTCTTGGACCAGACATATTGCGCCCGATCGAGCGGATGGCGGCCGTTCAGCATGTCCGGGCGCAGCTCGTGGGCGATGGCCCCGCCCGGCGCATAATCCTTCAGGGCCTGCCGCCGGTCCCCCTGCAGGACGAAACGGGCCGTCTTCTCGCAGGCCAGCCAGGGCTGCAGGCAGCTCGGGGTGAAGCCCACGCGCCGGGTCAGGGAGGGATCGTCCACCTCATCCTCGGCCAGCATGGCACCGCTGAAAATCTTGTTGCTCTCACCCAGCATGGCCTGCCACTGCTTGCGCTCGTCGGCATCCATATCCTCAAGCCCGTGCATGAAGAGGTCGCGCCTGAAGCTGGGATAACCCGCAAACAGCTCGTCCGACCCCTCACCCGTGACCACCACCTTGTAGCCCACCTCGTGGACATGCTTGCTCATGAGGTATTTGGCGACGGCAAGCGTGTTGTAGACCGTGCGCTCGGTGTGCCAGATCGTGTCCTCGAAATGGCCGTAGAGATGGTTGGCGTCGAGCCGCAGGATGTCCTGGTCGGCATTGGTGGCCCGCGCCATTTCCTGGGCGATGGGCGTTTCGTCATAGGCCTTGTCTGTGAAACCGATGGTGAAGGCCTTCACCGGGTCCTGCCGATAGGCGGAAGAGAGGCCCAGGATGGAACAACTGTCCACCCCGCCCGAGAGATAGCAGCCCACGGGCACATCGGCATTGAGGCGCAGGCGCACGGCGTCGGTGAGGCCGGCGCGCACCTTTTCGATGCTCTCTTCCTCACTCTGGTCCTGCCGGTGTTCCGAGGCATCGGGGAACTCGAAATCCCAGTATGGGCGCTCGGTGATGTCGAACCCGTTCGCGCCCCGCTTGATGGTGACCACATAACCGGGCCGCACCTGATGAATACCCTCGAAGGCCGTGGTGCCGGGCACCATGACCTGCATGAGCTGGTGCAACAGCCCCTCGTCGGAGAAGCGGCGGGGGACGCTTGGATGCGCCATCACCACCTTCACCTCGGAGCCGAAGACCACCATGTCATCGAGAGCCGAGAAATAAAGCGGCTTGATGCCGAACCGGTCGCGCACCAGGTGGAGCGCATCCTCGGCGGCGTCGTACAGGGCGAAGGCGAATTCGCCTCTGAGATAGGTCAGCGTCTCATCCAGCCCCTTGCGGGGGAAGAGATGCATGATGATCTCGCTGTCGCTCTTGGTGCGGAACCTGTCGCCCCGGCTCACCAGGTCGGTGCGGATGCCCTGATAGTCATAGAACTCGCCATTGTGGGCGAGCAGCAGCCGCCCGTCTTCGCTGCGGAACGGCTGGCGGCCCCGGTTGCCTTCCAGATCGATGATGGACAGGCGCGCATGGCCGAAGCCCACGCCCCTGCCCTCCATCACCTCCACCCCGAACCCGTCGGGCCCCCGGTGATGCTGGATGGCGGCCATATTGGCCAGGAGTTGCGGGTCAACACCCCGCGCTGTGTCGCGGTGATAGATACCGGCGATACCACACATGAAAAATCTGTCCTTTCCGTCATTGCGAGCGAAGCGAAGCAATCCAGAAGCGGCCAGCATCCCCCGCGCGGCTTCTGGATTGCGTCGTCGCTTTGCTCCTCGCAATGACGTTCGCGTTTATCAACTCAATGCCCAGGTCTCTTACAACACGTCCATCACCATGTCGGTGCGCTGCACCATGCAGGTGAGCAGCGCCATGCGCACGAACACCGCGCCGCGGGCCTGGGAGAAGTACCAGTTGTGCGGCGTGTCATCCAAAGCCGGGGACAGCTCGTCGCCCCTCGCCAGCGGATGCAGGATGATGGAATCCGGCTTCAGCGGAGAGTGTTCGTTGAGCCGGAGCGTCTGCCCCATCACCTCGAAGTCATCCTTCACCCAGGCGATGGCATTGATATAGGTCACATCGAAATTGGGCAGCTCCCTGTCAAGCTCCTGCGACACGCGGACATTGAGCCCCGCCCCTTCCAGCGCCTCCAGCTGCCCTTGCGAAAAGATGGGATCGTGCGCGCCGTCGTGCACCACCACCACTTCCTCGAAGGCATAGGAAAAGCGGGACATTGTGGTGAGCAGGCTGCGCACCGTGCGCATGCGGCTGGGCACGCCGATGATGCCGACCCGGATGGGCTTCGCCTTGTCGGGATCGGTGAGCGTCGGCCGCCATTTCATGATGGTGTAGACGTCGCTCATGGCCTGGGTCGGATGCTCGTCCATGCCGTTGCCGGCATTGATGATGGGAATGGTGAGAGAGCCCACCATCTCGTCCACGGAATCCTCGTTGACGTCGCGCAACACTACGCAGTCGCCGTAATTGTTGAACATCTCGCCCACGTCGGCGAGGGACTCCCCCTTGGCGATACCGAGCGTCGAGCGGTCGGTGATCGACATGATGTCGCCGCCGAGCCGGTGCCAGGCGCTCTCGAAGCTGAGCCGCGTGCGCGTTGACGGCTCGTAGAAGGCACTGATGAGGATCTTGCTCTCCAGCGGCCGGCCGACGAAGCGGTGCGGGTTGGACTCGAATTTCGCCGCCAGCCGGAAGAGCTGCAACAGCGTCTGCCGGTCGAACTGCGACGAGGAGAGGATATGCTGGTTCGCCAGCACCTTGAGGACATCATGATCCTCGCTGATGCAGTTCAGCAATTCCTTGGGGTGGGCGTCACCATAGATGTCCGGGCGTTTCGGATTGATCTCCGTCACGCGCTCTTCGGGTGCCTTCCGGGAGGCTGCTACCATAGTCTCTTACCCCTGATGTCACTGATGACCAGCGCGATGAGCACTATAGGAGACAGGCTCACCAGCACCAGCGCCGGTATGACGAGGAGTTCCAGGCCGAGCGCCGAAATCATTGCGTTCCTTTCGCCTTGTTTTCTCTTCCAGATTGTCCTGCAAGTCCGCCCAGTCGAACCGGTCGGGCAGCCACAGGGCGGGCAGCATCACCAGCATGGACACAACGGCGGAAACCAGCGCCGCGACGTAAAAGCCGATCGTGAAATAAGCGACCAGGCCAAACATGGTTCCGAGCATCATGGCCGCCGAGGCTTGCACCCCCGACCCTTTTCGATATAGGAGGCCGATGGCGATCGGCCAAATCGTACTGGCGACGAACGCCCCCATGAACTGCAGCAGCGAGCCGAGGGTCGCCATGTGCGGCACGCTCAACATCCAGGTCAGCGCGCCCAGTCCGAGCATGATCCACACCGCCGCGATGCGCAATTCCCTATCGGAGGCGTTGGGGCGGAAATGGCCCTTGTAGACATCCTTGGTGATGAGGTCTCCGGTGGCCGCCAGCACGCTGTCGAGGCTCGACGCCAGGGCCGAGAACACCACCACGAACACCAGGATGGCGCCCGTGATCCCGAACATCTCGCTGGCGACGAGCGGCGCCACCATGTCGGCGGACGGCACGTTGATGCCGAGCACCGGCGCCGCCAGGGCGATGAAGCCCGCCACGATGGGAATGGGCAGCCAGAAGATGCCCGCCAGCAGATAGGCCTTCAGCCCGACGCCGGGCGCAAACGCGAAGGCCCGCGACCACCAGACATTGGAATGAAAAATCTCCCCCACCCCGAAGAACAGGTTGTTGAAGAGGAACATGATGGCCGCCGGGAACAGCATGTTCAGAAGCTCCGGCCGGTCCCTCATGATGACGTCGTGCACATCCTCGAAGCCCACCCGGTGGATGACCATGATGGCCAGGATCACCACGCCGACGACGATGAGGATCGTCTGCACGAAATCGGTGCTGATGACCGCCTTCAGCCCGCCGAAGACCGTATAGGCCGTGCAGATGACGACGATGACCGTCATCCCCCGGATATAGGGAATGCCCGACAGCGCCTCGATGAGGATGCCGCCCGCCATGCCCAGGCTGATGAGCCAGCCGAGACTGTAGGCGAAGGAGATCACCAGGAAGATGCGCCAGGCCGTCCTGCCGTAGCGCAGGCGGATGAAATCGCCGCTGGTATAGCCCTGCGGCATGATGTTGCGGATGCGGCGCGCCAGCGGCGCAAAGAGCAGCAGGCCCACACAGCCGAGCGAATATCCCACCATGCCCCAGAGGCCGAGCTGATAGGCGAGCTGCGGCGCGGTCATGGTGGTGTTGCTGGTCACCCAGGTGGCCATGGCGGTGGCCACCGCGAAGCCCATGCCGACCTTGCGGCCGGCCAGCATATAGTCCTCCAGACTGTCGTTCCTGCGGCCGATCCACCAGCCGAGGAGCACCCAGGCCAGGGAGAAGACGGCGATGATGCCCCATGCGATGCCGCTTGGAAGTGTCGCTTGTTCCATGGATCAGGCCGCCGGCGCCTTGCGGCGCGGGCCGACGAACAGCACCGCGAGCAGGATAAGGAAGACCACCGCGCCGGTGCCGAAGACGCTCAGGGCGCGCGCCAGGGAATGATGGGCGATGGTGATCTCCAGCGGATCGGTCGTCGCGCCGGTATTCGAGGTGACACGGAAACGGTAATCGCCGTTGCGCAGACCGGTGAGCGTGCTGGCCGTATTGGTGCCATCATAAAGTTCGTTCCAGCCACTGCCGTCATTTCCTTCCAGCACGAAGGACCGGCCCTCCAGATCGGGCCAGGCAAGGGTGACGTAGCCGGCCCCGAAATCACTGTCGGTGACCCGCAGTTCGGCGGCGGAAGCGCTCCCGATTCCCATCCCGAATGCCAGCAAGGGCATCAGGACAGCGACCAAATTTCGTTTCACGGCTCTAACTCCGTTTCGGCGAGATCGGTTCGAAAGCGTGACAACCTGCCACGGAACTCTCCCAGCCTACAAGCAATTTATTTCCACATCAAAGTTATTGTCCGCCCTCGGCGTTGACTTCGGCGATGCAAGGCGCATCCTGTGGGCAGAGAATGGAACAGAGTACGATGACGGATTCCGAAGAATTCCTGACGGCGCTGAGGCGCATCACCCACGCCGCCGACCTGCAGTCGAAACGGCTCCTGAAACAGACGGGCCTCACCGCCCCCCAGCTCCTGATCCTGCATGTGCTCCAGCGCAACGGCGCCCTGTCCGCCGGCGCCCTGGCGCGGGAGATGGCCCTCTCACAAGCCACCATCACCTCCATGCTGGTGCGCCTGGAGGCGGCGGGGTTCGTGCGGCGCGACCGGGGCCGCAGCGACCGGCGGCTGGTCTATGTCTCCCTGACGCCGGCCGGGCAGCGCAAGCTCCTCTCGGCGCCGGAACTCATGAATGCGGACTATATGCAGCGGTTCCGCGCCATGGCGGACTGGGAGCGGACCATGGTGCTGTCCGCCCTGCAACGTGTGGCCGCCATCATGGCGCCGGAGCCCGGCATGGTGCCCGACACCGTGCCCGCACTTGGGCCGGCAGCAGCAGGCGACATCACCGCGACCGACCTGACCAGGCTTGAAAACCCGATCCTGGTGTCTCAGGTCAATATGGATGAAGCGTAATCAGTAAAGGAGTTAAGTCCGTTGACCGACGCAGCAGTGGATACCAGACCGGCGAAACCATCCGACGAACCGCTCAAGGTGGACCTGGACCGGCTGCGAGGCGACCTTCTGGGCTTTGCCCAGATCGGCTGCAAGGAAGACGACAACGGCACCCACGGCATCTACCGCTCCGGCTTTTCCGACGCCGACATGGAGGCCCGCCGCTGGCTTCTCTCGCTCATCGAGCAGGCGGGCGGCCAGGCCCGGCTGGACGAGGCCGGCAATGTCGTCGGCCGCTGGTTCGATGATGTGACGGCGCCCGCCGTGGTGGTGGGATCGCATATAGATTCGGTGCCCGCCGGCGGCATCTTCGATGGCACGCTGGGCGTGGTCGCCGGGCTGGAATGCGCGCGGGTGCTCCGCGAAAGCGGGCTCCGGCCGAAACACCCCCTGGAGCTGGTGGCCTTTGCCGACGAGGAAGGCCGCTTCGGCGGCATGTTCGGCGTGCAGGCCTATTGCGGCAAGACCACGCTCGACTGGATCAACAATGCGCACGACGTCAACGGCGTCCGGCTGGCGGACGCCATGCGCAGCCAGGGCTTCGATCCGAACCAGGCGCTCAACGCGGCGCGCAAGCCCGAGAACATCCACCGCTTCGTGGAGCTGCATATCGAACAGGGCCCCGTGCTGGAAAAGGAGGGGCTGGAAATCGGCGTCGTGGAGGGCATTTCCGGCGTGTTCAAATGGGTGGTCCGCCTCATCGGCCGGGCCAACCATGCGGGCACCGCCCCCATGGACATGCGCTCCGACGCCTTCATGGGCCTGGCCGACTTCGCCCACGAAATCCCGCGCATCATCGAAGAAGACGGGACGGACAAGAGCCGCATCACCGTCGGAAAGGTGGAGCTGAAGCCCGGCTATCCCCATACCGTTCCCGGCGAAGTGGAATTTTCCATCGTCGGCCGCGACATGAGCGGCGAGGTGATGCATGCCCTGGCCGACAGCTGCCGCAAGGTCCTCTCCTCCATCGCCCGTCGGCACCGGCTGCATTTCGACTTCGAGGAACTGAGCTGGCTGGACCCGGCGCCCTGCCATCCCTCCGTTGTGAGCATGTTCTGCAAGCAGGCGGAACGGCTGGGCTATAGCCATATCGTCATGCCGTCCGGCGCCGGGCACGACACCCAGTTCATGACGGAGGTCACCCAGGCCGGTATGATCTTCGTCCCCTCGATCGGCGGCGTCAGCCACGCCCCCAACGAATGGACCAACTGGTCCGATATCGAGAACGGCGGCAATCTCCTGCTCAACACCATCTATGCCTATCTGACGGGCGAGGACGACTGACCGGCTTCATCACCGGCCGGACGCTTTGATGGCCAGGCTGAAGGCATACCCCTCTTCACGTCAGGGCCACCGCATGGCTATGGGGTTGCCTTCGCGAGGGGGCACGGCCCTCCCCATTCGTCACTCGCCGGCTTGACCGGCGAGTCCAGAGTCCATGGATTCGCCTGACAAGCCGGTGAATGACGATGGCGGAATACCGTCTCCTCGCCCCACATGCGGTCGCCCGTTTCTCACGGGGATGTGAACATCAGACTCGCCCAGTAAAAAAATATATCTAATTGAAAATTGGTAGTTCTTCTCGCATTCCACATTATTCGTCAAAGTCTTATCAGACGTACAGCCAGATACACCCTATCAATATTCCCGAAATATTGAAGTTGTACCTGATATGGAACCTTTTGGCCCGATTTGCTTTTTTCGCTGATACGATTATGATGACATCCATCCTTTGGCCGGGAGATTCATTGCGCGGTCCTTCAGGACTGTGCGTCCGGCCTGCCTGAACTATTCGGGCCTAATTATCTAAATCAGTATTCAAAGGAGCTCTCATGCCTGAGAACAGCAGTGTTTTGGCTGATGCGGCCAGCGTCGCCGGAACTAGCAGTTTGAAGACCACCCGCCGCCGCTACCAGAAATATGGGGACGATCCCATCGCGGTCCGGGAAACCGACCATTATCAGCATGAGTATGTCGAAAGCTTTGTCGAGAAGTGGGACGAGCTGATCGACTGGACGGGCCGCGCCGAGAGCGAGGGCCAGTTCTTCATCGATCTGCTGAAGAGCCACGGCAAGCACAAGATTCTGGACGTGGCGACGGGCACGGGCTTCCATTCCGTGCAGCTCGCCAAGGCCGGCTTCGATGTCACGAGCTGCGACGGCGCGGGCGAAATGCTCATCAAGGCGTTCGAGAATGGCAAGAAGCACGACATCATTCTGCAGACCCGCCAGGCCGACTGGCGCTGGCTGAACCGGGACATCCACGGCAAGTACGATGCCGTGATCTGCCTCGGCAATTCCTTCACCCACCTCTTCACCGAGCGGGACCGCCGCCGCGCGCTGGCCGAGTTCTATGCCGCCCTCAAGCATGACGGCATCCTGATCCTCGACCACCGCAATTATGATTCCATCCTGGATCACGGCTTTTCCACGAAGCACAAATATTATTACTGCGGCGACGAAGTAACGGCCGAGCCGGAATATGTGGACGAGGGCCTGGCCCGCTTCAAATATTCCTTCGCGGACGGGTCCACCTATAACCTGAACATGTTCCCGCTGCGTCTGGATTACGTTCACGGCCTGATGAAGGATGCCGGTTTCCAGAACATCTCCACCTATGGCGATTTCGACGAGGATTTCGATCCCGGCGCCCCGGACTTCTTCATCAACGTTGCGGAGAAGAAATATGCCGAATGACGCCACAGCGGTCGCCAAGCAGGCGGAGGATTATTACGACAGCCCGTCGGCGGACGAGTTCTACCGCGTCATCTGGGGTGGTGAGGACATCCATGTGGGCATTTACGACCCTGAGGACCGGGACATCGCCGAAGCCAGCCGTGATACCGTGAAGCGCATGGCGGCCAAGCTCAAGACGCCGGGCCCCGACACGCGCGTGCTGGATATCGGCGCCGGCTATGGCGGCTCCGCCCGCCATCTGGCCAAGGAGTTTGGCTGCAAGGTCACCTGCCTCAACATCAGCGAGATCCAGAACGAATATAACCGCAAGAAGAACCGGGACGCCGGGCTGGACCACCTGATCACCGTGAAGTACGGCAATTTCGAGGATCTGCCGGAGGATGACGCCAGCTACGACGTGGTGTGGTGCCAGGACGCCATCCTGCACAGCGCCAACCGCGAGCAGGTGTGCCGCGAGGTCGCCCGGGTGCTGAAACCCGGCGGCCAGTTCATCTTCACCGATCCCATGGCGGCGGACGACTGCCCGCCCGGCGTGCTGGACCCAATCCTGAAGCGGCTCAACCTGCCGTCTCTGGCGACGCCCGGTTTCTACCGGCGGGAGTTCGAGAAACTCGGTTTTGAGAAGATCGAATATGAAGAGATGACCCGCCACCTGCGCAACCATTACGATAATGTGCGCAAGGAGCTGGAACGCCGCTACGACGAAATGGAGCGGATGGGTTTCAAGGAGTATGTGGACGCCATGCTCACCGGCCTCGGCCACTGGGTGGAGGGCGGCGACAAGGGCCATCTCTCCTGGGGCATCATGCTCGTGGAGAAGCCTGAGTAAACCCTAGGCTCAATCAGCCTTTACGTCATTCCAGAAGCCAATTTGCCCCAAAGGCCCCGCCTTTGGGGCAAATTGAGTTATCCGGACTGAGTCTATTCCGCCGCAGCCGTCCGGGGCCCCAGTTTTGGCGTGCGTTCGCGCCTGCGGCCATTGAGAATGGCGCCGATGAACGTGAAGCGCACCATATAATGGTAGCTCAGCAGCCCCAAGCCGAGGGTGACCCCCAGGATCAACGCGAGCTTGAAGGCCCAGTGAATGCTCCAGCCGGCCACCAGGAACTGCATCAGGAAGACGATCGGCAGATGGACCAGATAGAGCCAGTAGGATGCATCAGCCAGATAGCGGCGCCAGGCGCTGAAATCCGAGCAGTAGCGGATGGCGGCGCCGACGATGGCAAAGGTCCAGCCCCAGGTCGCCATGCAGTAGGCTGCGGCATAGGAAAAGCGGTCCCAGCCCAGGCCCGGCCTCCCTGCCCCTTCCGCCGCCGGCACGAGGCTGGGCTTCAGCGGCACCAGGGACAGGCAATACACGATCAGCGCCACGGCGAAGACCAGGTAGAGCATCCAATACTTCTGGCAGTAGATCAGCAGCTCCATACGCCGCTCCACCAGCCAGCCGAAACCGAACGCCGTTCCAAAGGCGATCAGCGCCGTCGGCTGTGGCGTCAGACCGGTATCCGGTGTCGTGATGCCGCCCCAGAGACTCCAACTCTCATCATAATACAGCCAGATACAGGCAGGCAAAGCCAGCAGGAGCGGCGCCGCACCGGTCCGCATGAGCGCGCCCGTCAGCGCATCAGCCCTGCGCCGCAGCGCGCCTGCGCGGTCGACCACCCTGTTGAATAGCCAGCCCAAGCCCACAGCCAGTATATAGAAGATGGAGAGGTAATAGAGGAACCAGATATGCACCAGAGGCACGCCCTGGAAACCCTGGTTCTGCGCCTGTACCGCCTCCACCCCATATGTGCTGATGGCGGCCCAGATGATGATGCCGATGACCATCGGCGCCAGGATGACCCAGCCCACCAGCATGGGAATGCCGATACGCTTGGCCCGGTCCTTCACGAAGGCGTTGACGCCCTTGCGCTCGATGACCAGCCGCGCGAAGAACCCCGCGATGAAATAGAAGGTCGACATACGGAAGATATGAATGACGAAGAAGACCACCGCCAGCATCGTACTCTGCTGACTGTCGAACACGGGGACCGGCAGGAAGAACGACATGGTGGCGTGCAGAACGAGCCCCAGCAGCAGGGCCGTTCCCCGCACCGTGTCCAGTGCATGAAGCCTCTCATCGGTATGCATGGCACAGTCCTTTCAGGTTGTGCCGTCGCATGCGGCGGCACCTGGTTGAGAGAACGTTTTAATCAAGAACTTTTATATAAAGTCGGTTTTGCGCGACTGCAGGTACAGCGTGAGCGCAAGCGTAACGACGATGAACAGGATCTCAGCGCCGAGAAGCGCATGGATCTGCGGTGTCATCTCAAACGTCTCGCTGGCCATCTGCCGCCCGATATCCGGTATGCGGATAAAGGCGAAGATGAGGAAATTGAAGCCGATATTGCAGGCCGTCATGGCGACGACGGTGGCTTCCGTGGATTCGGTGACGAGAGCCACCGCCATCATCAGCACCAACAGACAGGGCAACTCCAGGAATATGGGGGCGAAGAGCGCCATCATGCCGTCGGGAATGGGCGAGGCCATGACGACATAGGTAGCGGCAGCGATCAGCAGCGCCCAGACCACCGCATAAGAGCTGAGACAGAAGATGACCTTCGCCGAGGTATATTCTCTGATGGTCACCGGCATGCTCATGATGAAGGCCAGGCTCTGGTCCTTGCGTTCGACGGCAATGCCGGCCTGCACCAGGACACAGCCCAGAATGATGATGGCGGTGATCAGGAGGATGCCGCCGACGATGAACGTGAATTGGGTGTGCCCGAGTACAACGATCGCCAGGCCGATGAAACCCAGGGCCGTGAGGGCAATGATGGCCTTCTTGAAGAGATCCCAGTCCTTGCGTATCAGGGTCATGACCAGCGACTTGCTCATGGACGCACCTCATTTCGGCTGCGGATGACATTGGCGACGAAAATCTCTTCGAGGGTCATACGCTCGACGGCGGTGATATCGGCACCGGCCTGCTTCACGCGCTCCACCACTTCCTCGGAATAGACGTCGGTGATCACGGCTCCGAGATGCCCGCTCCTGACCGTTTCCACGATACCAGGCAGGCCCTCGGCACTGAACCCGCCCGTGGCCGCGAAGCGTACGCGGCGCCACTGCTCGAGGAAGGTCTCCTTGTCCTGGGAGCGGATGATCCTTCCCTTGTCAATGAAGGTGATCTGGTCGGAAATCTGCTCCACATCCAGCGTATTGTGGGAGGAAAACAGGATCGAGCGGCGCTCATCGGTGACCACATCCATGAATTCATGGAGGACATCACGGCGGGCAACCGGATCAAGGCCCGTGGTGGGCTCGTCCAGCACCAGCAGCCTTGGCCGCCTGGCCAGCGCCATCAGCAGCACCGCCTTGGTGCGCTCGCCGTGCGAGAACCGCTTCAGAATCTGCTGGGGCCGCAGCTCGAAGCGCTTGACTAGCCGCGCTGCGTAGTCCTCGTCCCATTTCGGATAGATCGAGGTCATCAGCTTCATGTGCCAGGCCAGGGTCGCCTGCGGATAGAGCCTCATGTCCTCGGAAACGAAGCCGATATCCCATTTCGCCTGCACCTGATCGCAAGGCATAGCGTGGCCCAGAACCGATACATTGCCGCGGTCCTGATGGATCAGGCCGAGCAGGATGCGGATGGTGGTGGACTTACCGGCGCCATTGGGGCCGACAAAGCCCATGATCCGCCCTTCTTCCAGCTCGAAATCAATATCGCGCAAATGGAAGTGCTTGTAGTCCTTCCCCACGCCTTGGAATTTCACGGCCAGTTCGCTCATTTGCCATCCTTCAACATCTCGGCGCGTATCCGGCGCACCATGTCCAGCAATTCGCTCAGGTCCATGCCCAGGAGCCGCGCCCGCTTCACCGCCTCTTCCAGGTGATGCTGCAGTTCTTCCCGCTGCAGCTTCGGGCCGATGCTCACATCGTCCGCCACGAAGGAGCCCCTGCCCTGCTGCGTGACGATCAATCCCTCCCGTTCCAGTTCCATGTAGGCGCGCTTCACCGTGATGACGCTCACCTTCACGGACGCCGCCAGCGCCCGGATGCTGGGCAGCTCATGACCCGGCGGCCAATCCCCCACGGCGATCTTCTGCCGTATCTGCTCCATGACCTGCTGGTACATGGGGCGGCCGTCGGTCTGGGATATTACGAGTTCACTGTGCATATATGTATACTGTGTATATACAGTGTGCATGCCAGTCAACCGGAATCTTTGTATCATCCGTTATTGTGGCGGCTGTGGAATTGGGGTAGCTCTTGTAAAAGTGCCTGAATTGGGCATCAGGGGGACGCGATGAGCAAATGGACGACGGGCTGGGCCCTTCTCGTTCTGGCATTGGCCGGATGTGACAGCGGTGATAATGGCACCACCGATGCGGCAGCACGCGAAACCACGCCACCCCAGGGTAGCGCCGCCCAAACGCCTCCCGCCAATATCACCCGCGACCGTCTCCTGGCCGCCGACGGCGAACCCGGCAACTGGTTCACCACCGGCCGCGATTTCGGCAAGACGCACCATTCCCCCCTCACCGACATCAACACCGGCAATGTGGATCGTCTGGGGCTAGCCTGGGAATATGAGACCTTCACCCGCCGCGGCCTGCAGGCGACGCCCATCGTGGTGGACGGGGTGATGTATGTCTCCGGCCCCTTCGGCAAGGTTTTCGCCATCAATGCCGAAACCGGCGAGGAGGTCTGGTATTTCGACCCGCAAGCCGACGGGCAGCACGCCCGCTATGCCTGCTGCGGGGTCGTGAACCGCGGCGTGGCCGTTTGGAAGGGCAAGGTCTATGTGGGCGCCCTCGACGGACGGCTCATCGCGCTGGACGCGGCCAGCGGCGACAAGCTCTGGGAGGCGAACACCTTTATCTATCCCGAACGGGGCTATGCCAGCACCGGCGCGCCGGAAGTCGCGGGCAATGTCGTGGTCATCGGCAATGCCGGGGCGGAGTTCGACGCCCGGGGTTATGTCTCGGCCTATGATCTGGATACCGGCGAGCTGAAATGGCGCTTCTTCATCGTGCCGCGCGATCCGGCCGAGGGCCAGGAGCACCCGGAGCTCGAAATGGCTGCCAGGACCTGGGACCCGAACAGCCGCTGGGATATCGGCCTGGGCGGCACGGTCTGGGACGGCATGGTCTACGACCCCGAGCTCAACCTTCTCTATATCGGCACCGGGAACGCCAATTCCTACAACCAGGATGAGCGCAGCCCCTCGGGCGGCGACAATCTCTTCACTTCGTCCGTGCTCGCCATCAACCCCGACACCGGCAGGCTGGCCTGGCATTACCAGGAGACGCCGGGCGACCAGTGGGACTTCGATTCCGACCAGCCGATGATCCTGACCGACCTTACCGTCGGCGGCGAGGCGCACAAGGTGCTGCTACACGCCCCGAAAAACGGCTTCTTCTATGTGCTGGACCGGGAGACGGGCAAGCTCCTCTCCGCCCGGAACATCGTGCCCGTGAACTGGGCCAAGGGTATCGATCCCGAAACCGGCAGGGCCATCCTCAACAAGGAAGCGGCCGATTACGGCGACGGGCTGAAGCTGGTCTTCCCCTCCCCCGCCGGCGGGCACAGCTGGAACCCCATGGCCTACAGCGCGGATACGGGCCTCGTTTACATCCCCGCCATCGAGATGGGCATGTACACGACGGACACCAGCCAGGGCCAGGACCACAGGCCGCGCCAGCACAATATGGGCGTGGCCGGGCTGATGACCTCCAACTCTCCCTTCGGCGATGCCATGCCGGCCGAGGACATGGCGAAGATCAGCTCGGGCGGCCTCCTGGAAGGCGCCCCCGATCCGACGCCGCGCGGCGTGCTGAAAGCCTGGGACCCGGTGGCTCAAAAGGCCGTCTGGGAACTGGAGAGCGCCGGCTGGTGGGACCGCGCGGGCGTGCTTTCCACCGGCGGCGGGCTTATCTTCCAGGGCACCGGCACCGGCTATTTCCGCGCCATCGACGCCCGGACCGGCAAGATTTTGAAGGAAATCAAGACCGGCACCGCCATCGTGGCGGCACCCGCCACATACCGGATCAACGGCGTGCAATATGTCGCCGTGGCGGCGGCCGGCGGCGGCATTCCGCTCACCATGGCCCCGCCCGCCGACAGCGGCAACGCCATCTACGGCAATGACGGGCGCATCATCGTCTTCAAGCTGGACGGCGGGGAAACGCCGGTGCCGGCGAAGGTGGAGCGCGCGCCCGTACCCGAACCGCCCATACAGACGGCCGATGCCGAAACCATCGCCCGTGGCGAGGCTGTGTTCTCCGCCAACTGCCGGGCCTGCCACACGCAGGTGCCGGGCTCGGTGGCGCCGGACCTGCGGCACATGACCGCCGCCACCCATGCCGAATTCAAGGACATCGTTCTGGGCGGCAAGCGCCGGAGCCTCGGCATGCCGCAATGGGACGATCTCCTGAACGACGAGGACGCGAATGCCGTCCACGCCTACATCATCTCCCTTGCCTGGGATGCCTATCGCGCCCAGCAAGAGAATTCGAACTGAACCGACAGGACAGGTCACTCATGATACGCAATACGTTCCTATTTCCATTCTCGGCGGCGCTCATTCTCGCAGTTTCGCTGGCCGCCTGCGGCGACAGCGGCAACGGCACGGCGGACAACGACACGTCGACGCCGTCCCAGACCGCTTCGCGCGAGACCACCCCGGCGGCCAGCTCGGTCGAGGCCAATTCGCCAAAGGGCCTGCCCGCCAAGTTCGGGGACGTCGACCGGGCGCGGCTCGACAATGCCGACAGCGAACCCTGGAACTGGTTCACCACGGGGCGCGACGCCGGGAAAGGCCACTATTCCCCCCTCGCCCAGATCAACAAGGAGAATGTGAAGAACCTCGGCCTGGCCTGGGAGTACGAGACCTATACCAACCGCGGCATGGAGGCCACGCCCATCGTCATCGACGGGGTCATGTTCACCTCCGGCACCACCGGCCGCGTCTATGCGCTCAACGCCGCCACCGGCGAGGAAATCTGGTATTTCGACCCCGAGGCGGACCGCCAGTACAACCGCTTCAACTGCTGCGACGAGGTCAATCGCGGTGTCGCGGTCTGGAAGGGCAAGGTCTATGTGGGCTCGCTCGACGGCTATCTTTACGCGCTGGACGCCAAGACCGGCGACGTGGTGTGGAAGGCGGACACGCTGGAAGGCAACCGCGACCGCACCTACAACATCACCGGCGCGCCGGAGATCGCGGGCAATGTGGTGGTCATCGGCAATGGCGGCGCCGAGTTTGACGCGCGTGGCTTCTTCTCCGCCTACGACCTGGAGACCGGAGACCTGAAATGGCGGTTCTACACCGTGCCGCGCGACCCGGAACTGGGCCAGGAAAGCCCGGAGCTGGAAGAGGCCGTCAAGTCCTGGGACCCCAACAGTCTCTGGGAGATCGGCGGCGGCGGCACGGCCTGGAACGGCATGATCTATGATCCGGAGGTCAACCTCCTCTACGTCGCCACGGGCAACGCCAACAGCTATCCCTGGATGGAGCGCAGCCCCTCGGGCGGCACCAACCTCTTCACCGCCTCCATTATCGCCGTCAATCCGGATACCGGTCGCATGGCCTGGTATTACCAGGAAGTGCCGGGGGACGAGTGGGATTTCGACGCCAACCAGCCCCTCATGATCGGCGATGTGGAGATTGACGGGCAGAAGCGCCGCGTGCTGATGCAGGCCCCCAAGGACGGCTTCTTCTATGTCTGGGACCGCGCCACCGGCAAGGTGCTGAGGGCGCATAACTATGCCCCGGTCAACTGGGCCGACCATGTGGACCTGGAGACCGGCAAGCCGGCGGTCAATGCCGAGCAGGCGCGCTATTCCGAAACCGAGCCGAAATTCGTCTACCCCACCAACATGGGCGCACACAACTGGCATCCCATGTCCTTCGATCCGACGACCGGGCTGGTCTATATCCCGGTCATCGAGGCGACGATGATCATCCAGGATGCGCCGGGCGAGATCATGTACAAGAACCGGCGCGTCAACACCGGCACCGTATCCATCTTCGGCGACATGCTGCTGACCGACGAGGCGCATATCCCTCCGCAATTCCGCGAGGTCTTCCGCGAGGCCAAGGCCAGCGGGGAAATCCTCTCCCGCGTCATGATCCGGGCCTTCGACCCGGTGACCGGCAAGACCGCCTGGGAGCGCGAGGGCGCCAGCGTCTACGACCGCAGCGGCCTGCTCGCCACGGCGGGCGGGCTGGTGTTCCGGGGCACGGATACCGGCTATTTCCAGGCCTACGACAAGGCCACGGGCGAGATGCTGCTCAACATCAAGGTGGGCACCTCCATCATGGCGGCGCCCATGAGCTACATGGTGGACGGCGTGCAGTACGTCTCGGTCATGGCGGGCTTCGGCGGCGGCGGGTGGAGCTTCCCGCACCAGACCAGCGCGTTGCGCAAATACGGCAACGACAATCGTATCCTCACCTTCAAGCTGGACGGCGGGCCGGTGCCCGTGCCGCCTGAAAAGCCGGCGCCGGGGCCGATCCCCAAACCGCCGGTGACGACCGACGCCAGCCCGGAGGTCATCGCCCGGGGAGCGGAGCTGTTCGGCAACTGCGGCATGTGCCACAGCAATGACCCGGAGGTCGATACCATCCCCGACCTGCGCCGGATGACGGCGGACACGCATGCCGAGTTCAACGATATCGTTCTGGGCGGCGCACGTGTCGACCGGGCCATGCCCAGATGGGACGACGTGCTGTCCAAGGACGATGCGGAGGCCATCCACGCTTATCTCATCGACCTGGCATGGAAAGCCTATAACGCCCAGGAAGAGGGCGCCAAGGCGGACGGGGCGGTGCAGCCGGGCACGACAGCCCAGTAAGGGCACCTACCGGCAAACGACAATGCGGGCCGCAATCGCGGCCCGCATCTGTCTTGAAGCCTCACCAAAAAAGTTGGGCCGGCTGGCATTGAGTGGGGAGGGAGGCAACCGGCCCATAGTTCTCGGGGAGGCTTATGATTATTGGTTTATCCGATCAGACAGGAAGCTGACGGCGCCTCCGCAGCCCGAGGCCCAGACCCAGAATGCCGACAGCGAAGAGCCCCAGCGCCGCGGGTTCCGGCACCTGGGCCGGCTCGTCCGCCAGCAGCGCCACTTCCGCGTAGGTGTGACCGACATAGATGTCGCCATTCAGGATTTGCGGATCCAGCCCGAGTACACTCAGGCCGAAATCGTCAAAGGAGATGTGGATGGCATTGGTCTCCAGCCCGAGGCCGGTGCCGCCCACATCGTTGCTGATCTGCTCGTTGAGCACGATCCTGAGCCCCAGCAGGTCCACCAGCACGGTGTTGGGATCGGGGTTGACGGCCAGGCCCAGGTCGATGCCCAGAAGGCTCAGCACGTCGGTGGAGAGGCCCAGCCCCTCGATCTGCGTATCGCCCGTGGCGATGAGGCCGCCCGAATCCACCACCTCGCTGGAAGAGCTGATGGTCGATGCGGTCAGGCCCAGCACGGTCAAGGGAAGCGGCAGGTTCAGCGGCTCGAAGATGAGCCCCAGGTTCAGATCGCTGATCTGCGAGCTGGCGGCCGCCTGGGTGCTGCCCGGAATGCTCGAATTGGCGTTGGTGTTGATGACGCCGGTATTAAGCCCCTGGGAGAAGCTCCCCAGCACATTCGACGACAGGGCCAGGCTCTGGTTCACGCTGAGAAGCGTATTGGAATTGTCGTAGGCGCCGGGAGACGTTCCCGATGCCTGGCCGATGGGACCGGCGCTGACGCTGACGAAGCCGAGGACGCCCAGGTCGGCCCCAAGGCCATAGGCGTCGCTCGCGCCGACGGGCGCGGCATTGGCGAGACCAGTGGTAACAGTGGCAAGCAACACGACGGCCATAGCCGAGACAAGGCTTGCACCGCATTTCTTGATATTATTGATCGTCATGACTGCCTCCATGCAGTGTGTGGTTAACAGGAGACGACGAAGCAACCGGCGGGCCGAAACCGCCGATGTAACGGCCTGGTGAAGCAGTCTTGAAATCCGCGGATTCAAGGGGATCGGGCCCCCCTCTGCCGACCGCCGGGCCACATCACGGAAATTTCGCGGAATAACAGGCGGCCCGGCGCCCGCCCTCCCCGCCGCCAACTCACTTTTGTAAAAAATCCCGACAATCTGGCGCTGGAATGGACTGAAGCCTGGCCTGACAGGGCCGGCGGGTCGGCGGGCGCCTGTGGGTCCATACCGCTAGAAATGGCGGTTTCCGGCCATACCGGACGCGCTTGCCCCCTGCCCCGCAGAAGTACAGTGCGGTGCTCACAACAGTGGCATTATGGAAAGAATCCCGACACTCGCAGACTAACAGACCCCGAAGACGTCATTGCGAGGAGGCCGAAGGCCGACGCGGCAATCCAGGAATCTCGTAGCTTGGCCGGCGGTTCTGGATCGCCACGGCCGCTTTGCGCCCTCGCGACGACGACGCGATGTTCAGCGGTCTCGATATCCGGCCTCGAACCCTAATCGGCCATGACCAGGCGGTAGCCGCCGCGCTCCGTCTGCAGCAGGGTCGAGCGCCGGCAGCCCGGCTCCAGCTTCTGCCGCAAGCGGTAGATATGCGTTTCCAGCGTATGGGTTTGTGCCGTCTCGCTCATGCCGAAGACCTCCTGCAACAGGATCTCCCTGCTCACCCGCTCGCCCCCGGCCTCATAGAGATGGCGCAGCAGATGGGTCTCCCGGTCGGTCAGGTGGACGGCGATTTCCCCGTCCCCATGGGTGAGGGCATTCACCGCCGGCCGGAAGGTATAGGGTCCCACCCGGAACACGGCATCCCGGTTCTTGCTGTGCGAGCGCAGTTGCGCCCGGATGCGCGCCAGCAGTTCGCCGGCCCGGTACGGCTTGTGCACATAGTCGTTGGCGCCGCATTCGAGGCCCAGAATGGTCTCGGCCTCCCCCGACAGTCCTGTCAGCATGATGATGGGCATGGCATGGCCCCGCTGGCGCAGGTTGCGGCAGGCCTGCCGGCCGTCGATCCCCGGCAGCATGATGTCCAGGATAATGAGGTCGACCTGCGTTTGCGCCAGGACGTCCAGCGCCGGGCGATAGGCCGCGACGGTGTGGACGTCGAGATCGTCCTCGTAGGACAGGAGCTCCCGGAGTTCGTCGCGCGGGCCCTTCTCATCCTCGACCACGAGTATCTGTTGCCGCCGTTTCGTCGTCATTTCCGTCTCCATTACTGGTTGAAGCGTTCCCATTATTGAGCGTGTGTCGTTTAAATTTTCTTAAACTATAGGTTGTATAACCGGCGATGAAACACAGGTTCACAGCAGGACCGGCCGTCGGGGCGCATGACGTCCCGGCCGGCCGGGGAAAAAGCGGGAATGCTCGTCAGACTGAAAATCGCCATCGGAGCCCTGTTGATCCTCTGCGCCCTGGCGATTTCGGGCGTGCATGCTGTCGTGGGACAGGCCGGAACAGGGAGGAGCGGAGAGGCACGCACCGACTTTCCGCAGGCTCCGACGCGCGGCGACACGGTTGTCGCCGCGCGTCTTCCCATCCAGCGGGGCGAGCGCATCACGGCGGACAGGCTGACCTTGATGCGCGTGGAGTCCCCCCTCATCGGCGCGCCGTTCCGCTCCATCGATAGGGCGGCGGGCGGCGTGGCGCGCACCCATATCGCCGCGGGGCAGATCCTTATGGCAGAAGATGTCGCCTCCTCCGAGGAACCGGCGGGCAGTCTGGCCCTGCTGGTGCCTGAGGGCATGCGCGCCGTCGCCCTCACCGTCAATGACGAGGTGGCGGTCAGCAGTTTCGTCACCCCCTCCGACAAGGTGGATATCCAACTGGTGTTCTCGGCCGAACAGGTGGCCCGCCTGGCGCTCGATGATGGCGACAATGCCATCCTGCAGGCGCGGGTTCTCCTGCAGAATGTGCAGGTCCTCAGCACCGGCGAGACGCTGCGCACGGCGACAGACGGCCGCGCGATACGCATGCAGACGCTCACCGTCGCCGTCACCCCCCGCCAGGCACAGCTTTTGGCAGTCGCCAAGGAGACAGGCGCCTTCTACCTGGCCCTGCGCAACCCCGCCGATCAGGCCCTGGCCGCCCTGCCCCCCTTCTCGGCCCGCCAGCTGGCCGGCGCTCCCGCCGAACGGCCGGATAAATCCGCCCGGCGCACGGTCGAGGTGATCGCGGGCGCCGCATCCAGCCGCATGGCGGTGGGGGAGAGCCGCTGACATGCGCCTTCTGCCGCTCGTTATCTCCCTCGCCGCTCTTGCGGGAGCGTGTCCCGCCGCCGTGGCGGCCGGCGCTCCCATCCTCTGTTCCGGCGGGCCCTGCGGGGACGTCTTCTACCTGGAGACCGGCCATCAGGCCGATCTCTCCCTTGAGGGGGCGCTGGAGCGCGTGGCCGTCGGTAATCCGGATGTCCTCACCGTCAGCTCGGTGTTCGGGGATGGCGCCCTGATCCTCGGCAAGCAGGTGGGGCGCACCGACCTGCTGTTGTGGAGAAAGGGAACCGCCGCGCCCGCGCGCCTGCAGATCGCCGTGACCGCCAACCGCAGCGGGCTGGCTGACAAGCTGCGCGACGACGTGCGCTTTCTCTCGGTCAGGCTGGACGAGACAGGCCCCACGCCGATCCTGAAGGGCAGCGTCGCGGACCTGGAGAGCTATGCGGCGCTCACCAGCCTGGCCAAGGCCCATCTGGGCCGGGATTATGTGGACCAGGTCGCGGTGCGCGAGAACAGCATGGTGAGCGTCGACGTGCGCTTTGCCGTGCTCGCCACCTCCACGCTCAAGCGCCTGGGCTTCGATTTCACCTTGCTGGCCAATGATTTTCAGGCGGCCGTGGCCAATCCGGGCGGCGTGACCGATTTCGGCTTCAGCCCCAGGAGCGGCCTTTCCCTCAGCAAGTCGCTGCCCATTCCCGATGCCTTCAACACTTTCTTCAGCCTGCCCAATGCCAATTTCATCACCATCCTGAGCGCCCTCAACGGCCTCAATGTCGCCACCACCTTGGCCCAGCCCACGCTGGTGGTGAGAAGCGGCGAGGAAGCGGATTTCATCTCCGGCGGCGAGGTGCCCGTACCGGTGCCGCAGGGCAACGACGCCATCGGCATCGAATACCGCGAGTTCGGCATCGGCCTCAAGCTGCAGCCCACGGTGATGAGCCGCGATCGCATCATCCTGAAGATCAAGCCGGAGATCAGCAGCCTGGACTTCGGCAACGCCATATCCATCAGGGGAACCCAGGTGCCCGCCTTCTCCCGCCGCAGCGCCTCCACGACCCTGGAGCTGGGCAGCGGGCAGAGCTTCATCCTCGCCGGGCTGATGTCGGCCTCGGCCAGCGAGGCGCAGGACCGCGTGCCGCTTCTGGGCAGCATCCCCCTCTTCGGCATGTTCTTCAAACGGGTGTACAGCACGCGCGAGCGGCAGGAGCTGGTGATCGTGGTGACACCCCACCTGGTCTCGCCCATCAATGCCGCCGGCGACACGCTGCCCATGCCGGGCGACGCCATGCGCGCCCGCGACCCGTCCTTTCTCGGCATGCTGGGCGATACCGAGCCCTTGTTCGATGTCCTACCGCCCCACGGGTTGATGCCATGAGCGAGCGGAGCCAGGCCTGCACATTGCTGATCTCCATTGACGAGAGCTTCGTCAATGCGGTGACGCCGGCGCTGCACCCCCGGTACCGGGTGATCCACTGCCGGCCCCAGCACGGCGATGTGGACCGGGCCATCAAGTCGTTCCAGCCGGATGTCTGCATCATCGATGTGGACGACCTCAAATGGGACGACAATTTCCACCTGGAGCTCATCGAGGAGGTCAATCTGCTGACCTCCGCGCCGATCATCGTGGCGACCTACGATCTGATGGCCTCACTTGTCGTCGACGCCCTGCGCGCCGGCGCCCGCGACGTCTGCGACAAGACGGGCCGCACCGGCGATATACAGGACGTGGTGGAAAATCTCCTGAAGCGGCGTCACAAGGGCCCCGGCAGCCAGACGGCGAGACTCATCACCCTGGCTGGAGCGCGGCCGGGCGTGGGCACCACCACCACGGCCCTGGCGCTGGCCGAAGCCATCGCCCGGCGGCTCGACGGGGCGGGCCGCGTCCTCTTCATGGATTTCAGCCTGCCGCCGGCGGAAGCCCCGGACCTGCTGGCCCTGCCCCCCAAATATTATCTCACCGACGCCATAGAGGATGTGGGCCGGCTGGACGAAACCTTCGTTGAAAACGCTCTCGCCCGCCTGAACCGCTGTCCCCTCCACCTGATGCCGCTGTGCCGCTCCCGCGAGGAGGTGGAGGCGCTGGAGACGTCGGATATCGCCATCCTGCTCTCGGTGTTGAAGAGCTTCTTCCATACCATCGTCATCGACGCCAACCCCGCCTGGCGGCCCGAGCTGGCGAGGCGCTTCCTCAACGAGGCGGATATACCGCTCATCTGCTGCTCCCAGTCGGTGAGCGCCATTCATGCGGGCGTGGACATGGTGCGCCATGTCCTCTCGGAGTCTGATGCCTTCGCGTTCCACCTGCTGGTCACCCGTCATTGCGAGCGGATATCCCCCCGGCGCGAGGACATGGCCGCCGCCTTCCCGGGCAGAAGCACCTGCCACCTGATCGAGGAAGACCGCCTGTTCGTGGAGATGGCGCGGAACCTGGGAGAGACGCTCATACGCCCTCACGGCCATGGACGGTTCGAGAAATCCGTCCTGCGCTTGGCGGATGCGCTAATGCCCGATCTGCCGGCGATGAGGCGCCATCCCCTCTTCTCGCGCCGCAGCCTGACCTCGTGGTGGAAGGAGCTCCGCCCCGTGGCGGCCGATGCCCCGGACACGGAGGCCAGCAGAGGATGACGCCCCCTCCCTCCATGAAACGGCTTGAGGACAAGGGCTCCAGCGCCCTCAGGAATGTGGCGGTGACCCAGGTCTATCAGGATCTCAAGTTCCGCACG
>Ga0164243_10001860_pt1 | contig 35445 bp, 35 predicted proteins | sample OricompcompostOP_FD_108781 | JGI IMG/M metagenome (GOLD analysis project Ga0164243, IMG submission 108781) | Organic Plus compost microbial communities from Emeryville, California, USA - Original compost - Organic plus compost (OP) | ecosystem: Engineered > Solid waste > Mixed feedstock >...
GACGCCATGTCCCGTGCGTACGCGCCGTATTCGGGCTTCCCGGTGGGCGCCGCGGCCCTCGCCGACGACGGCCGCGCGGTCCGTACGGTCGTCGGCTGCAACGTCGAGAACGCCGCGTTCGGCACCGCGCTGTGCGCCGAGTGCGGGCTGGTCTCGTCGCTGATCGAGACGGGCGGCGGCCGGCTGACGGCCTTCACCTGCGTGGACCGGCACGGCGAGCTGCTGATGCCGTGCGGCCGCTGCCGCCAACTGCTGTGGGAGCACGGCGGTCCCGGCCTGCTGATGGAGACCGCGCGGGGCGTGCGTACGCTCGACGAGCTGCTGCCGGACGCGTTCGGGCCGCCCGATCTGAGCCGGTAGCTCTCACCGCTGGGGGCCGCCGGGGTGCCCGGGTGCGGGGTGCCGCGCTGCCCGTGGCCGGGGAGCCGCCAACTGCCCGCCGGACGCGCGCTGTTGGCGGCCGCCGCGGTTACGGGCCGCGGGGTCCGAACCGTCGAGGGTCCGCCCCGCAGCCCCAACTCGCAGTCCTCACCTTGCAGTTCGCCAGTCGCCAGTCCGTAGCCCGCAGTCCGGAAGGGAACGCCCATGGACGCCATCTCCGTCATCCGCAGCAAGCGCGACGGGGCCGCTCTCACTCCCGAGCAGATCGACTGGGTGATCGACGCCTACACGCGCGGCGAGGTCGCCGACGAGCAGATGTCGGCGCTCGCGATGGCGATCCTGCTGCGCGGCATGTCCCGTGCGGAGATCGCCCGTTGGACCGCGGCGATGATCGCGTCGGGGGAGCGGATGGACTTCTCCGGGCTGGACCGGCCGACCGCCGACAAGCACTCCACCGGCGGCGTCGGCGACAAGATCACCCTGCCGCTGGCGCCGCTCGTCGCCGCCTGCGGCGCGGCCGTACCGCAGCTGTCCGGGCGCGGCCTCGGCCACACCGGCGGCACGCTCGACAAGCTGGAGTCGGTGCCGGGCTGGCGGGCCCGGCTGAGCAACGCCGAACTGCTGGGCGTGCTCGGCGAGGTGGGCGCCGTCGTGTGCGCCGCCGGGGACGGACTCGCGCCCGCGGACCGGAAGTTGTACGCGCTGCGCGACGTCACCGGCACCGTCGAGTCGATCCCGCTCATCGCCAGCTCCATCATGAGCAAGAAGATCGCCGAGGGCACCGGCTCGCTGGTGCTGGACGTGAAGGTCGGCTCCGGCGCCTTCATGAAGACCCTGCAGGACGCGCGCGAACTCGCCTCCACCATGGTCGAGTTGGGCACCGACCACGGGGTGCGTACGGTCGCGCTGCTGACCGGCATGGACGCTCCGCTCGGCCGCACGGCCGGCAACGCGCTCGAAGTCCGCGAGTCCGTCGAGGTGTTGGCGGGCGGCGGCCCCGCCGACGTACGCGAACTCACCCTCGCGCTCGCCCGCGACATGCTCGACGCGGCCGGGCTGCCGGACGCCGACCCGGCCCGGGCGCTGGACGACGGCTCCGCGATGGACCGCTGGCGCCGCATGATCGCCGCGCAGGGCGGCGACCCGGACGCGCCGCTGCCGACCGCGCGCGAGACGCAGGTGCTGGCCGCGCCCGCGTCCGGGGTGCTCGCCTCGCTCGACGCGTACGCCGTGGGGGTCGCCGCCTGGCGGCTCGGCGCCGGCCGGGCCCGCAAGGAGGACCCGGTGCAGGCGGCCGCCGGTGTCGAACTGCACGCCAAACCGGGCGAGTCGGTGCGCGCCGGCGAACCGCTGCTGACGCTGCACACGGACACCCCCGAGCGATTCCCGTCGGCGGAGGAGGCGCTGGAGGGCGCGTACGAGATCGTGCCGGCCGGCGACGGCGGCGCCGCGGCGGAGGTGCCGCCGATTGTGCTGGACCGGATCGCGTAGCGGTACGGATCCCGGGCCGGTACCCGGCCCCCGGCTCAACTCTCCGCTTCCGGGGGCGAGTTGGAACGGGTGGCGGCCCGGCGCGGGCCGCACCGCGCCGGCCGCGTCGCAAAGCGCCGACTGCCGCGTCTCCGGGCCCCGTTGGTGTGGCCAACGCCTCAACGGGTCATCTTGAGCCCGAAGTTGTCAACTTTATGCGTGGTCGTGTATACAGAACGTACCGGAGGGCTTCGCGACGCAGGTGCGGTCCAGAAAGGGGAGATGGCTGTGGTGCTCATGGGAGGGCGCCGCACTCGCCCCGACGGAGTGCCCGAGCGGTGGGCTTTCCCGTCGGCCGGTCCCAAGGACACGTTGCACGCCGACGGCACCCGCTCCTCCGTACGTACCGACGCCTTCGACGACGCGGGCGTCCCCGCTCCGCGCACGTCGCCGGCCGAGCAGGCCGGCCCTCCGCGCGTACCAGACCAGTAGCGCCGGTGACTCGAAGCGGCTCACAGCCGAGCCGCGTTCCGCGGGCGCGCCGACGCACCGCGCCGACCGCCGCGCCCGCTTCGGAGACCCGAGACCGGCGACGATGCGCCATGCCCGCGCCCGGGGCCGCACGCCCCGGGGCGGTGCCGCCGAGTACGGAACGACGGCAAGACGACGGGAACACGACGGGAACACGCAGCACGACGGGAACGACGGAAGACGACGGAAGGAGACGTCACCCATGCACTGGAGTGTGCTGGTGGACAAGGTACGAAGCCGCGGACGGTACGCCGACGAGGAGCAGAGCAAGCAGGTCATCAGGGCCGTGCTGTGGGAGTTCGGCGGACACCTTCCGGGCGGGCTGCGCAGCGAACTGGCCGCGTGCCTGCCCGAACCGGCGGCCGCGTCACTGACCGACGCCCTGCCCGCCACGCAGCCGCTCACCGGCGCGCAGTTCGTCGACCGCTTCGCGTGCCGGACCGCCGAAGCCACCGCGGCCACCGCCCGCTGGGACGTCGGCTCGGTGCTCAGCGTGGTGGCCGACCTCGCCGGAGACGACCTGGTGGAACGCATTCTCGCGGCGCTGCCGTCCGGGTACGCGCTGCTGTTCGGGCGCGCCGAACTCACCGGCACCGACCGCCCGTTGAACGCCGAGGCGCGGACGCCGCTGCGCCGCCTCGTGCCGCCGCCCGGACTGCACACGGGCCCGCGCCCCGGCCGCGTACGCGCGACGCAGGCTCACTGCTGACGGCCGGTCACCGCCACGACCGCTCACTGCTGACTGCCGGTCACCGCTGACAGCCCGCCCTCCGTCCGGGCTGTCAGCGGTGATCCGGCGGGGGCCGCCGCACCGGCCGCCGGGCGCTGGTCGGGCACCCGGGCCGCGTACGGCGAAGTCGTCGCCAGGCCCTCCTCGGCGCGGAACTTCTCCACCCCGTCCCGCGCGTAGTGCAGCCCGATCCGGTCGAACTCCGCGTGCAGTACGTCGAGTTCGGCCGCGGTCTCGGCGCGAGAACCGCCCAGCCGGGCGCGGCACTTGACCAGACCGAGGCGGGAGAGCGCCGCCCCGCGCGGTTCGCCGATCGCCGCGAACCGGTCGCGGGCCTCGGTGTAGACCGCGCGCGCCTCCTCGTAACGGCCCGCGCGGTACAGCACGTTGCCGCGCATCTTGCGGTTGTACGCGAGCGCCGAGGCGAGGTCCATCTCGCGGCAGATGGCCTCGCCACGGGACAGCTTCTCCAGCGCGGGCCCGGTGTCGCCGAGCGCGGACAGCACGTCCGCGGTGCCGCGCAGCGCCCACGCGTGGCCGCGCCGGTCGCCGCCTTCCTCGGCGATCTGCGCCGCCTCCCGGAACATCGCCAGCGCCGCGTCGAGCCGTCCCGTATTGCGGCGGATCTGCGCCAGCCCTTCGAGCGCCCACACGATGTGCCGCGTCTCGCCGTGTTCCCGCGCCTCTGCGAGCAGTTGCTCGTGCAGCTCGGTGACGGCTGCGTAGTCGCCCTGTATGCGGCCCGTTTCGGCGAGACCCGCGAGCGCGTAGCCGCGCGCGATGCGGTCGCCGCCAGCGGCGCCCAGCTCGGCCGCCGCGGACAGCAGCCGCCGGGCGAGCCGCAGCGCGCCGCGCTGCCGCGCCAGCGTGCCGCCGCTCCACAGCGTCCACGCCATCGTTCCCGCGTCGCCGGCCTCGCGTGCGGCGCGGTAGCCGGACCGCCACGCGCGCTCCGCGTCGTCGGTGCGGCCCAGCCGCCGGTTCGCCTCGGCGACCGCCAGCGCGGCGCGCGCGTACTCCAACGGCGAGGCGGCGCAGGCCTGTTCGGCGAGCGCGGCGCTGAGCACGTCCTCATACGAGGAGTTCACGGACAGCGCGGAGCCCAGCGCGCCCTGGTATTCGGGAGCGAACGCCTTGGTGTTCATCCGAGCCTTTCCCCTTTTCCCCACGTGCACGGCCCGCGCTCGTACCGGCCCTCGCGGGACCCGGTATGCGGACCTTCGGCGGTCGGCCACGGGCCCGCCCGTACGGCTAGGAGTGGGGGGTCGTCGAGCCGTACGGGCGGGCCGTGGGATCGAAATTAGGCCCGTACCAAGGGAGTTCGAATCAGCCCCGGCGGCGGATTCGGGTACGCCGGTGGCAGGGGGTCGGCGGCCCTCGGGTCCTCTCCCGGTCGTAAGGGTGCCTCGGGGAATAGCACCCGAGACGGACGCCCCGGGTTCACCGTGCGGCCTGCGGTGGCGAATGCGCGCTTCCGCAGGGCGAATTCGGCCGATGCCACGGTATTCGCCGGCGGGCAACCGGCTGCCGTCGACCGGACCGCGGCTGTGGCGAGTTGCGTACGAACTCGTGACCCCACCGGCTTTCCGGACTGAACAACCGGCGCCCGGGCACGAAGAATTCGGCGAATTGTCCGCGCAAGCCATCCGCAGGGAGGAGACGTGCGACGCGTTGCGTGCAGAGGACTGGCGGCGGCCCGCCGCGGTCGCAGTCGTGCGCCGGGCCGCGTGTGCGTCAACCCGGCCCGCGGACGCGGGATTTCGCGCCGCCCCGGCGCGTACGAACGGAAAGCGGAGGCCCGAGAACGGCGGCAGCGTTCCCGAGCGCTTACCGAACGCCCGAAGTTCCGCGCCGGATCGGTGGAAATCCGGGCATCCGGAGCCGGAAGTCCGTGACGGGCGGCCCGCGAGGCGAAGAATTCGCCCGGTATCCGAGGCCCGTATCGGATGGCCGGTGTCCGAAAGGCCGGTATCCGCCGGGCCGTTGTCCGAGGACCCGTTCCGGCGGGTCCGCCCTCTCGTCGTCCGGGAGACCGATGAACCCTGAGCCGAACCCCGCCGAAGTCCGCGACTGGGCGCAGACGGTGCTGCGCCAGCTCGGCGACCCGCTCGGCTGCACCCTGTCCGTGCGGCCACAGCAGTCCGGAACTTCCGAAGTGCCGTCCAGGGCACGCCCGTTCGCCCCGCTGCCGCACCCGCCCGAGTCCGGGTCCGGGTCCGGGTCCGGGTCCGAGTCCGGTGCGGGTGACGACGCCGGCGGGGAGGCGGCCGCCGGGGTGCTCGTCACGGTGACCTTCGCGGACGGTGCGTACGTCCGCGTACGGCTGGGAGGTTCGCTGCCGGCGCAGGAGGCCGTGCTCAAGCTGGCCGAGAAGCTGCAGACGGCGGTGCTGGAGCAGTGCGGCGGAGCCGCGGTGCCGCCGTGCCCGGCCGCGCCAGGACACCGGCATCCGGCCCTGCCCCGGCTGGTCTCCGGCACCGCGAGCTGGACCTGCCCGTCCGCGGGCCCCGACGCCCGCACCCGTCCCGTCGTCTGACCGCCCGGCCGACCGGGGCGCGGACTCGCCGGACCCGGGTCACGGTCCGACGAGCCGGGAATTCGGGTGCTGAGCCGGGAGTTGGGGCGCTGATGTGGAACTTTCCCTTCGGGTGATCTTGTCCGGTAGCACCGGCCCCGGCCGGTTCGGCATGCTGTACTCGGCGTCGCAACGATAAGGAGACCGCCGTGAGCGCACTCACCGTCGACCACGACCCGGACAGCGACCACGACCACGAGTGGGATGAACTCGTCCGGGTCTGGGAGGAAACGGACGGCCCCGAGGGCAGCAGGGTGGAGATCATCGAGGGGCTTGTCACAGTGGCGCCACCGCCTGCCAACACTCACAACGATGTTGCCGACAGGGTGCATCGTCGTCTCTACGCCGCGATCCCCGAGGACTGGGGCGTCTACCAGACTCAGGGGGTGGCCGTGCCCTCGCGCGGCGGCCTGTACGTCCCGGATCTCGTCGTGGCCCCGAGAGCGGCGGTTAGAGAGCCCGGCCACTACATCCCCGCCGCCGCAGTCGAGTTGGCCGTCGAGATCACCTGGTGGTCGGACGCGAAGAACGACCGCACCGCCAAGTACGCCGGATACGCGCACGCGGGCGTGCCCCTCTACCTGCTCATCGACGCGCACGCGCCCGGCGGTCCGACTATCACGCTCTACGGCGAGCCGACGGGCGGCGTCTATCGCACGCTGCACGCGGAGAAGTGGGGAGAGCCGATCCGGCTTCCCGAGCCGTTCGGGATCACGCTCGACACCTCGGAGTTTCCCGGGAGTTGACCGCCGCGGCCCGGCGAACGGGCCCCGCTTGAGAAGTCGCCGGCAACTTCCCGGAGTCGGGTCGCAACCTCGCCCGTGCCCGTACGTCGTTACGGGAGAAGGCCGCTGTTGCGCCGGGTGGAAGCCGGCTCCGTACGGTCCGTGTCAGCACGTACGCGCTGTCGCGGGCTGTCGTGGTCGCCGGTGCGGGCGTACGCAGCGGGTATCCGTCGACTCTCGGGAGCACGCAATGTCGCAGCATGCACGGAACGTCACGCCGCGCCGCAGGGCGGGGACTTGGGTGGTGGCGTCGGTCGCCGGGGCCGCTCTGCTGATCGGAGGAGGGGTCGCCGCGAGCGCGGCCACGTCCGGGTCCCAGCCGTCCGGCCCGTCGGGGAAGCCCGGCGGGGCCGGGCGGTCCGCGAAGCCGCGGCCCGCGGACCCGCAGCGGCACGGCGCGGGCCCGCACGCGCGGCACACGTCGCGCCCGGCGCCGGCTCCTCCGCACTCGCCGCGGCCCGTTCCGTCCGACTCGCACAAGCCGTCCCCGGCGCCCTCGGATACGCCGTCGCCTGCGCCGTCCCAGTCGGACAGCCCCGTTCCGGTTCCGCCGAAGGGCCACGCGCACCCGTCGAAGCCCGCGTCGAAGCCGGCGCCCCGGCCGGCCGGGTGAGCGCCGGACGCTGAGCGCCGGCCGGGGCGCAACGGCCGCCGCGCCGCGGCCCGTTGCCCCTGGGGACGGGACGGGCTGAACGGGCTCGACGGGCTCGATGGACTCGACGGAGTGGACGAGGGGATGCAGCACACGTACGCCGTACCGCTGCGAGCGCCGGTGACCTCGGTGCAACTGCGGTGCGGGCAGGGCACGTTCGGCTCATCCGGTCCGCCGGGGTCCGGCGGCGGCCGGAGCGGACCGCCGCAACCGGCGGGCGGCGCCGGTCTGTTCGGGTGGCGCGGAGCGTTCCGGCGGCTCCGGCCGCAGGGCTGGTGGCCGCGGCTGCTGCGCCGCCCGTCCGCCCGTACCGCCGAGCCGGCCGCGGCCCGTACCGGCGGCAGCACCTCCGCCGCGTCGGCGAACTCGGCGGCCTCCGCCCGGAGTTCGAGCCGCGCGTCCGGGCGCGTGTCGACTCGCGCGTCGAGCCGCGCGTCGGGCGAGAGTTCCGGCGCGGCGGCGCCGCGGCCCACGCTCGCCGACCTCTACCACGCCCGCCGGCTCGAACTGGTGCGGCTCGCGGTCCTGTTGGTGGACGACCGGCACACCGCCGAGGACGTCGTCCAGGACGCCTTCGCCGCCCTGTGCCGCCGCTACGGCACGTCCCTCGAAGGGCTCGACGACGCGGGCGCGTATCTGCACACCGCCGTCGTCAACTCGGCGCGCTCCGTGCTGCGTCGGCGCCGTACCGCGCGTGCGCACACGCCTCCGCACGAGACGCACGCGGCGCCGGTGGACGAGCGGCTGCTGCTCGCCGAGGAGCACCGCGAGGTGCTGCGCGCACTGGCGCGGCTGACGCGCAGGCAGCGCGAGGTCCTTGTGCTGCGCTACTGGTCGGAGCTGTCGGAAGCGCAGATAGCCGAGACTCTCGGACTGTCCCGGGGCACCGTGAAGTCCACCGCGAGCCGCGCGCTCGACTCCCTGGAGAAGCTGCTGGAGGCGGACACGTGAGCCGGCACGTGAGCGGGCACCCGAGCGGTACGGGCGGCGAACCTCCCTCGCCGGGGCGGCAGTCGGCGGTGGAGGAGCGGCTGCGCGCCGCGTTGGCGGCGCGGGCGGGGCTGGTCACCGAGCAGACGCTGCGGCCCGCGTTCCCGCCCCAGGGCCGGACCCGCGGTACGTGGCGGCTGCGGCGTACGGGCCTGGTGCTGGCCGGTACGGTCGCGGCCGTGCTGGCGCTCTGCCTGTTCCTGCTGGGCGACGACGGGCCGTCCGGGCGGGAGAGGCGGCCGGTGCCTCCGGCGCACCCTTCCGAGCCTTCGGCTCCCTCCCACTCGCCCGGCCCGTCCGGCCCCTCCAATCCGTCCAGCCCCTCCCGTCCGTCCGGGCCGTCCAACACGCCCGACCCGTCCCGTCCTTCGGGCTCGTCCCACCCATCGGACTCGTCGCGTCCTTCCGGCTTTCCGGCTCCGGCCGGCTCCACCCGGAAGCCGCCCAACTCCCCTGCGTCCTCGCCCTCTTCGGCTTCGTTCTCCTCGTCTTCGTTCTCTTCGCCTTCGTTCGCTTCATCCGCTTCGTACTCGTCAGTCTCGCTGTCGTCGCCTTCCGGCCGCCGGAGCGGTGCGGGCGGCTCCGGCTGAACCGCGTCCGGCTTCCGGACCGTCTCCGGCTTCCGGACCGTCCCCGGCTGCCGGCAAGCCGCCGCCCGCGCGCCGCCGCGGAGCGGACCGCCCCGGCAGCTCCGGCAGACCCGGCAGACCCGGCAGACCCGGCACCGTCGCGTACGTCACCGCGAGCGCCCCGGCCCACAACACGGCCCCGGCGAAGGCCAGTTGGTGCATTCCGGCGACGAAGTCCGCCGCGTTCGCCGGAGTTCCGGCGACGGCTCCGAAGAGGGCGACGCCGAGCGCCGTACCGGTCTGGCGCGCGGTGTTGTTCAGGCCGCCGGCCAGGCCCGAGCGGTCGCCGGGTACGGCCGACACCGCCGCCGCCACCACCGACGCCGTGAACAGGCCCGCGCCGACGCCGAGTCCGCACAGCGCCGGCACCAGCGCCGCGTAGCCGCTGCCGGCGCCCGGCAGCAGCAGCGCGAGCGCTCCGCAGGCGGCGGACGCCGCGCCCGCGAGCATCGGCGGGCGCGGCCCGTAGCGCGCGGTGAGCCGTCCGGTGACCGGGGACAGCGCCGCCAGCGGCGCGAACAGCGGCAGCAGCGCGAGCCCGGCCGCGAGCGACGAACGGTGCTGTACGGACTGCAGGTACAGCGTGGTCACGAACAGCGAGCCGTTGGTCACCAGGTTCATGGTCAGCGCCGCGGCGTTCGGGCCCACGACGCCCGGCCGGCGCAGCAGGTCGAGCGGCAGCATCGGGTCGGCGGCGGACCGTTCCCGGCGTACGAAGCCGTAGCCGGCCAGCGCCGCCGTGGCGAACCCGGCGGCTCCCGGCGTCCGCAGTCCGTGGTGTCCGGCGTCGATGACGGCGAACACCAGCGAGGCCAGCGCGAGGCCCGCGAGCCCGGCGCCCGCCCAGTCCGGTCGCCGCCCGCGGCCTCCATCAGGGCTGGACCGCTCGCCCCGCCCGGTTCCCTCTCGCCCGGTCCCCGCCCGTACGAGCCGCGGGACCGCCGCCAGAGCCGCCGCCACCACCGGCAGGTTGATCAGGAACACCAGCCGCCAGCCGCCGGCCGCGATCAGCGCACCGCCGAGCAGCGGCCCGGCGGGCAGAGCCAGCGAGGACACTCCGGCCCAGACGCCCAACGCCCGTGCGCGGTCCGCCTGTTGCGGGTACGCGTCGGCGATCACGGCGAGGCTGCCGGGCAGCAGCAGGGCCGCGCCGACGCCCTGCACGGCGCGGGCGGCGACCAGCGCCGCGGTGACGGGAGCGAGTCCGCAGGCCGCCGAGGCCGCTCCGAAGAGTGCGAGCCCGATCAGCACCACCCGCCGGTGTCCGACGCGGTCTCCGACGGTGCCGCTGCCGAGCAGCAGTCCGGCGACGGCCACGGCGTACGCGTCGACGACCCACTGCGCGCCGCCCGTACCCGCGCCCAACTCGCGCCCGATCGACGGCAGTGCGACGTTCACCACGGTCACGTCGAGCAGCACCAGGAACATGCCGGCGCACATGACCGCGAGCACCCAGCCGGGCCGCACGGTCCGCGCGCGCCCGCCGGCACGCGACGCCTCCCCGGCGGCGTACGGCGGATCGGGCGGGCCCGGCGGACCGGGCGGCTTCGGCGAGTACGGGTCGTGTGGATCATGCGGATCGTGCGGCGGGCGCGGTGAGTTCATGGCGCCCAGGGTCGGCCGCGGACACTTCCACCGGGCCCGAAGTGTCGTCCGCGCACACTGGAGGCATGACCGCCACCGACCCGCAGCCGCAAGCACCGGCGCAGCCGCAAGCAAAGGCGCAGCCACAAGCGCAAGCGCAGCCACAAGCGCAGCCGTCCGGCGTGCGGCAGCCGCTGCGCGGCGAGGCGGATCCCGCGGCCGTCGCCGCGCTGTTCGCCGATCCCGCCCGGTCGCGGGTGCTGACCGCGCTCGCGGACGGGCGCTCGCTGCCCGCGTCCGTACTGGCCGCCGAAGCGGGGGTGTCCGCGCCCGCGGCCAGCGCGCATCTGGCCAAGCTGCGCGCGGGCGGTCTGGTCACGGTGGAGAAGTGCGGCCGGCACCGCTACTACCGGCTCGCGGGCGACCAGGTCGCCGCCGTGCTCGAAGCGCTCTCCGGGCTCGGCCCCGACCGCCCGGTGCGTTCGCTGCGCTCGCACACCCGAGCCGCCGCGCTGCGCCGCGCACGCCGCTGCTACGACCATCTCGCCGGTCGGCTCGGCGTCGCGGTGACGGCCGCGCTGGTCGAGCGCGGCGCGCTGCGTACGCTCGACGGCGTGCCCGGCACCCGCCGCCGCGAGCACGATCCGCTGTCGGCGCGGCTGCCCTCGCATCCGTACGAACTCGGCCCGTACGCGCCCGAGTTGTTCGCCGCGCTCGGGGTGGACTTCGCCGCGCTCGGGGTGGACCTGGACGCCGAACTCTGCCCGGACCGGCCGACGCGGCGGCCGCTGCTCCGCTTCTGCGTGGACTGGAGCGAGCAGCGGCACCATCTCGCGGGGCGGCTCGGCGCCGCGCTGCTGTCGGCGCTGCTCGACCAGGACTGGGTACGGCCCGGCGTCCGCCGCCGCACGCTCACGCTCACCGACGCGGGCCGCGCCGCCCTCGGCACCCATCTCGGCCTCGGCTTCGACGCCGACGACGCCTCAGCCGACTGACGCGGCCCCACCCCGCGTCCCCGGAGGCCCGGCGCCCAACTCCCGCTCCCTCCCCGCGAGTTGACCTTTCCCTGAGCTTCTTTACGCACCGTTTGCGGTGCCTCACGTAAAGCCACCCCCCGTTTAGTTGCTTGCGGACACCATCCTCTAGTGTGGCGCCCGGGCTTTCGCCCCCGACCATCCCAACGACCGCCTCGAATGCCTCGTAGACCACCAACGCGCCTGCCTGCGCGGGCCGTTGGGAGGCATTTCTTCCAACTGGGAGGTAGTTCTCCGTTGAGTACGGACCAGCAGTGGGACATCGTCACCGGAGTCGGACTGACCGCTCTCGCCGTGGCCGCCGGGAGGGCGGTCGAGACCGAACGGCCGGACGCGCTGATCTCCGACCCGTACGCGTCCCGGCTCGTCGCAGCCGCGCAGCCGCCCGAGTCCTTCCCGATCTCCGCCGACGGCCTCGACCTGGAGGGCATGGAGGACGTGGAGAAGGAGCTGTGGACGAGCATGAGCGGCTACATGGCGCTACGCTCGCGCGTCTTCGACGACTTCTTCCTCCAGGCCGCGGCCGACGGCGTCACGCAGGCCGTCATCCTCGCCTCCGGCCTGGACACTCGCCCGTACCGGCTCTCCTGGCCCGCCGGCACCGTCTGCTACGAACTGGACCAACCGGCCGTCCTGGACTTCAAGTTCAGGACGCTGGACGAGGGGGGCGCCACTCCGGCCTGTACGCACCGGGCGGTGCCGATCGACCTGCGCGACGACTGGGGAGCGGCGCTGGAGGCCGCGGGCTTCGACGTGGAGCGGCCGACGGCCTGGCTCGCCGAGGGCCTGCTGCCGTATCTGCCGCCGGACGCGGAGGTGCGGCTGCTGCGCGAGATGACCCGGCTGTCCGCTCCGGGCAGCCGCTGTGCCATCGAGCGGATCGACGACGTGGCCCGGATCATCGACGATCCGCAGATCCGGGCGATGTCCGGGAAGATGAACTTCGACTTCCAGGCGCTTCTGCCGCAGGGCGAGCGCGAGCCCGTGGACGCTCAACTGACCGGCCAGGGCTGGGAGTTGACGGAGCGGCTGGTGTCGGACATCGCGGCGGAGTTCGACCGGCCGATGCCGCCCGCGGAGATGTTCACCGAGCACGCCCGGCACACCTTCGGCCGGCTCGTCCCGCGGAACGGCTGACCCCCCGGCGGCTCGCGCCGCCCGCGAAGGGAACCGCCCGTTCACCGAGGTGAACCGCCCGCTCACTGCCGTCCTTTGCTGCGGCAGACCGAGCAGGGGAACGGGCAGGTGACGTCCCAGCCGCCCGGTGCCAGATAGGTGCCGGGCGGCGTGCCCTCCGGCCGTACGGGCGGCGGTTCGGCTCGTACGGCCGCCGCCTCGGCCGCGCCCGCCCGCGCGTCCGCCAGCGCCCCGTCCGCCGCCCCGCGGTCCGACGACGTGTGGTCCGTGCGGTCCGTCAACACCTCGCCGGCCGCCGCCCCGCCGGCCGCCGCCCCCTCGCTCGCGGTCAACTCCCCGCCGGAGCCCTCCCGTTCGCCGTCCGGAGGCCGCTCGCCGCGGGCGCCTCCGGGGCCGCCCGCCGTCGCCCCGGTCATCAGTGGTCGCGCTCGTGGTGGAGGCGCAGCTTGACGTTGGCGTCCGTCACGCCGCTGGCGTTGGCGGCTCCGATGGCCCGATGGCGCTCGTCGCAGAGCCGGGCACACGTGAGGCAACCTTTCACCGGCTCCGGCTGCCGCAGCGGCGGTGTCATCTGCGGCAGGTGTTGTTCGTGCTCCATGAGTACGGCCGTTCCTCTCGCTGTATGTGTCGAACCGCTCACACTGTGCGGTCAACACCGTTAGCCTCGCCAGAAGTACGGCGGTGTCAACGCAGCGCGCACAGGAAGAGGTTGAGCGCATGGCCATCGAGGACAACCCCGAAACCCGCTGCCGGTACGGCGAGTGGCTGCGCACGCGGCGTGAGGCGGCGGGGCTCACACAGGACGCGCTGGGGGAGCGTGCCATCATGTCGCGCACCCATCTCGCCCATATCGAGGCAGGACGCCGTCGACCGTCCGAGGAGGACGCGCGGCGCCTGGATGACGTGCTCGGCACGGGCGGCGTCTTCGAAGCGTTCCTGCCGTCCCTCGACGGCAAGTCGGTGGCCGAACACTTCGGCGAGGCCGCCGAGTTGGAGCCACTGGCGACCGTCATCCGCGAGTACGCGCCCAAGTTGGTGCCCGGCATCCTGCAGACGGAGGCGTACGCCCGCGAAGTGCTCGGCTCCGGCTACCCGGCGAAGGCCGACGAGGAGCGCGACCGCCTCGTCCGCACCCGGCTCGCGCGGGCGAAGATCCTGGAGAACTTCGAAACCCCGGAAGTCTGCGTCCTGTTGGACGAGGCCGTGCTGCGGCGCCCGATCGGCGGCCCGGCGGTGATGGCCGAACAGCTGCGGCACATCGCGGAGTTCGGCGAGATGCGGCGTATTCGGTGCCATGTGCTGCCGTATAGCGTGGGGTACCACGCGCTGCTGACCGGCTTCGTTTCCCTCATGTGGTTCGCCGAACTGCCCCCGGTGGCCTACCAAGAGGGCCTGAAGACGGGCAAGGTGTGGGACATCCCCTCGGTGGTGCGGGAGTGCCAGGCCGCCTACGATCACGCAATGGGCGACGCCCTGTCGCACCGCGAATCGTTGGCCCTGATCCGGTCCGTAGCGGAGGAATACGAGCATGAAGCGCCGTGAGCACGTCGTCCCGGACGCGTCGGCACTACCGTCCTGGCGCAAGTCCAGCTACAGCGGTGACAACGGCGGCAGTTGCCTGGAGGTCTGCGACGCCTACTCGCCCTGGCGCAAGGCGAGTTACAGCGGCAACAGCGGCGGCAGCTGCGTCGAGATCGGCGCCGCCGACTCCCTCGTCCCCGTACGCGACAGCAAGGACCCGCACGGCCCCGCCGTCCTGTTCGGCGCCGCGGCCTGGGCGTCCTTCGTGGGCGGTGTCAAGCGCGGGATGTGAGCGGCGTCACGGCGGCGGGCGATGAGTTCCCGGCGCCGGGCGGGTCCGCCCGTGCATGAAGACTCATGACATCGCGGGCGCCCGCGCCGAGGTCGAGCTGAGCCTGGACGTGCCGGTCGAGCGGCTCTGGTCGCTGATCACGGACGTCTCGCGGATCGGCGAGTGGAGCCCGGAGGCCACGTACGGCGAGTGGCTGGACGACGAAGGGCCGGCGGAAGGCGCGCGCTTCGACGCGCGCAACGAGTTCCCCAACGGCCTGCGCACGCAGGTGCGTTGCGTGGTCGTCGAGTCGCAGGAGCCGCACGTCTTCGCGTACGAGGTGTACGCGGACGCCGGCTCCGAGACGCCGCTGGCCACGTGGCGCTACGAACTGCGCCCGTGCGGCCCGGACGGCTCCGGCACCGAGGTCCGCCAGTCGTTCGTGCACGAGGAGGGGGAGAGCGGCGTCAGCCGGGCGATGCGCGACGACCCCGACAACGCGGACAAGCACCTGGCCGCCCGCCTGGAGCAGCTGCGCGAGCACATGACGACGACTCTCCACGCGATGGCGCGCAGCGAGAGCGGCATGGACGACTGAGGCCCAGGACGCGGCGGCTGGAGGCCGAAGTCACCGCCTGGGCAGGCGAGTTGGGCGGCGGCCCGGCCGGGCCGCCGTCAGGCCGCGCGGACCTCCGCTGTGGCCCGGCCCGCTTCCGGGACGTCCACCGTCAGATCGGGCAGGACGCGGACCAGCCGCCAGCCGCCGACGTTCAGGCGCAGCCGCACCTCCCAGGTGCCGGGGGCGAGCGGGCGGCCCTGGTCGGCGGTCGCCGGGTCGACGGTGAAGCCGACCTCGTAGCGCAGCGAGCACTGCCGCGAGGCTCGACGGGCCGCCGGGATGCGGGACTTGAGCCAGGACGGCAGCCGGCCCGCCAGTCCACCGCCCGCCAGGTCCTTGCGGAGGGGCACCTCGACGCGGCGGCACGTCGTGTCCAGGTCCAGCTCGGTGCCGCCCTCGCGGTGCCGCAGCACGGCGCCGACGCTGCTGCGCCGCACCGGCTCGGTGAAGTCCGCGGCGGCGCGGGCGCCCGGCACGGCCTCGACGCCGGGCGCGAGCTTCAGCTCGTAGCGGTCCTCGGCGCGGGAGTGCTCGAAGACGGCGGGTACGGCCGCGGCCCGCTTCCGGGGCTTGCTGACGAGGCGGGTGCTGCACCGCACGGTCAGCGAGCCGTCCTGCCACTCGGTGGCGACGACTTTCGGCCGGTGCGTCAGACCGGCCTCGAACCGGGCGTGTTCCTCGGCGAGTTGGCGGTCGCCGTGCCGGGCCAGGGCGGCGGCGATGCGCAGCCGCGGCGGCAGCGCGGCGTCCGCCTCGGGCGGCTGCTCGGAGGCGAGCGCGCTCACCGCGTCGAACCACTCGACGCGGCGCTCCTCGGACTGGTCGAGGAACAGCTTGCCGGTCAGCCGCTCCAGCGCCTTGTTGCCGTACCAGCGGGACGCGAGGTTGTGGCGCTGCACGTCGTCCTCGATGCCGTACTCGGGGTCGTCGAGGATGCCGAGCACGGTGCGGACGCTCTGCACGTACGGGCGCGGGGGGACGCCGTAGCTGATGTTCCGCTTGCCGCCGCCCCCGCTGCCGCCTCCGTTGTGCTTGACCCAGTGGTAGCAGGTGTAGTCGTGCACGGTGGCGATGCGGTCGGTCCGCAGGTAGGCGCGCAGCGTGAACATGTGGTCCTCCAGGCGCACTTCGCCCTCTTCGAAGCGCAGCCCGTGCTGCTCCAGGAAGGACCGCCGGAACAGTTTGTGCACGGTCATCGTGCCGAGCATCTTCCGCTTCGGGTCGCTGCGGATGTCCCAGGACGCGATCGGCTTCGCGAACACCGCGCGCGGTGCACGCCGCCCGTGCCCGGCCATCCGGCCCGCGACGATGTCGGCGCCGGTCTCCACGGCACGCGCGTACACGCGCTCCAGGGCCTCGGGCGCGAGCCAGTCGTCGTCGTCGACGTAGTGCACGAACTCGCCGCGCGCCGCGTCCGTTCCGACGTTGCGCGGGCGGCCGGGCCAGCCGGAGTTCTCGATCCGCAGCACGCGTACGGGCGGCCCGGCTCCCAACCGTTCGACCTCGGCCTCGATGACGGCGACGGTGTCGTCCGTGGAACCGTCGTCGACGTACACGACCTCGAAGTCCGTGTGCGGCATGGTCTGCGCGTAGAAGGAGCGCAGCCCCGTCAGGACGGTGTCGCCCGTGTTATGGGTGGGGACGACGAGGCTCACCTTGAACGGGGCCGCGCCGTCCGCGCGATCGACCGCGAAGAGCGTGGTGGTCACAACAGTCTCCCCCTGAGCTGGGATCGGCGTACCGGCTCGGATTCGACCCTACACGTTGTAGTGTTACTCATCGAGCCGCCCTGCGCTCCACAGCTGTGAGGTGCCGCCGCCCCCGGACCCGCGCCTGCCGCACCGCTTCGTCCGTACGCTGCGCTTCCGCACCCTTCGCGGGTGTCTCCAACGCCCTGACGGAAAACGGCGGTTCACGAAGAATTCACCGGGCGGTCGCCGGGGCGAGACCCGCACGGGCGGCCCGGCCCGGCTTTGAGCGCCGCGAACCGGCGTGACCGCTATGGGAGATGACCGCCTGCCCGCCGGAAAGGTTGCCCGGCCCCCGAGGACCGGCCCGAACTCCTCGCCGTGCGGCGGGAGTCGGCGGCCGTCGCACAGCGGCGTGTACGGGGCCGCGGGCGGGGTGAGAGGATTCCGGAAACGTGGATGCGATCTGTGTTTTCTGCGGCTCCAACCCCGGCCGGGAGCCCGCGTACGTGGAACAGGCCGAAGCGCTCGGGCGGTTGCTGGCGAGCGAAGGACTGACCGTCGTCTACGGAGGCGCCGGCATCGGCACGATGGGCGCGCTCGCCCGCGGTGCGCTCGGCGCGGGCGGCAGGGTCACCGGCGTCATACCGGGCCACTTGGTCGAGGTCGAGCGCGCCCCGGGCGGACTGCACGAGCTGCATCGCGTCGAGACGATGCACGAACGCAAGGCGCTCATGGCCGAGTTGGCGGACGGCTTCATCGCCCTGCCTGGCGGGTTCGGCACCCTGGAGGAGTTGGCCGAGATCGCCACCTGGTCCCAGCTCGGGCTGCACGCCAAGCCGATCGGGCTGCTCAACTCCCGCAGCTTCTACGACAGTCTGCTGGCGTTCCTCGACCACGCCGTCGAGGAGCGCTTCCTGCGCCCCGAACACCGCGCGCTGCTCCTCGCCGACGCCGACCCGGTACGGCTGCTCGCCTCGCTGCGGGCGTGGAGCGCCGAGCCGGTACCGAAGTGGTTCGCGGCGCCGGACGGCGCCGACGTGGCCGATGGCGAGGCCGCCGAGGGGGCCGAAGTCTCCGGCGGCGCCGGGGAGTTGGACGGTCTGCGCGGCTGACCGCGGCCCGCCGCCCCCGCGCTTCTCCAGCCGAACACCGCGTACGTACGAAGCTGCGCGCACAGTCCGGAATCCGGCTGTGCGCGCAGCTTTCGTCTGTGTGCCGCGCGGCGCCCGCGCAGCCCCAACTCCCGTGCTCCGCACAGGACATCACTGTCCTCCCGGTTGACTGTTCCGCCTCGGCGAACTACTTTCCTTACAGGAAACAGGTTCTGTTGAGGCATAGCCACGTCCCGGGAGGTATCCCATGCCCGACCCCGCGAACTCGGCGGACGACGCCGCCCGCGCGCTCCGCGACGTCGAGCAGCGCCGCGACCAGGTCGCCACGGCGCAGCAGGAATCGCGCTGGGTCAGCGCCGTGTTCGGCGTCGCGATCTTCGCCCAGATATCCGCGCCGGACTTCTTCGGCCGGCAGACGAGCGCGACGGTCGGGCTGGTGGTCGCCGCGCTCGTGGTCGTCTACGCGGTGCTGCACCACACCCGCCGCGGCAGCACTCTGCTGGGCCGGGGCGGGCGCGTACGCAAGGAGGCGTACTCACCACGCGTCGTGCTGTGGCTGCGGATCACGCTGCTCGCCATGATGCTGGTCGTCTACTTCGCGGCGCCCTACGTACACATCAGCGGGCTGTTCCCGTACGCGAGGACCGCGGTGGGCGCAGTGCTCGGCGGCACGCTGCTCGTCTTCGGCCGCAGTCTGCAACGCGCGCTGGACTCGCTCGCGATCCGCGGCAACGGCGGCGGCTCGGACGGCTTGGACGGTATCGCCCATGGATCCCGCTGACTTCGACACCGCGCTGCTCGACCCGACGCGGCTGTCGATCGTGTCGCTGCTCGCGGGCGTGGAGTGGGCCGAGTTCGGGTGGGTGCGCGAGTCGGTGGGCATGTCGCCGTCGGCGCTCTCCAAGCAGATCGGCACGCTCGAAGCCCGCGGCTACGTCGAGGTCGAGAAGGGCTACGTCGGCAAGCGCCCCCGCACCTGGATCAACCTCAGCCCGGCCGGGCGGGCGGCCCTCGAAGCACATGTGACGGCGCTGCGCCGGGTCGTCGAGGAGGCCCAGCGGACGGCGGGGCAGCGGGACTCCTGACCGTCCGGGCTCCCCGGCGCGGGCGGCGGGGGACGTCAGCGGACGGGCCGCGGACGTCGGGACGGCGAGTGCCGCCAACTCGCCCCCGCCGGCGCCCGGTTGGGAACCCCGGGTGCGGGCGCCGCCCGTAGGCACGGAGCCGCGCTGCCGCTAAGGTGACGCCGACCACGAGCGCCTGCACGGCCAGGGCAGCGGGGCGGGCCGGTGCGTGCCGTCGGCGCAGACGATCGCAGAGATGGGGGAAACACCCGTGCGCGCAAAGAAGTTGGCCGTCGCCGCGTCCGTGGCGGTGGTCGCCGCCGTCGGCATCACACCGCTCGCCCAGGCCGGCGAGGACGGCGGCAAGCAGGCCGGCCACCGCTCCGGCTCCAGCGCCGGTTCAGGCGCCGACTCCAGCCGGGAGATGCAACTCCACTTCACCGGCAGGAACATCGCCATCCAGGCCGAGTCCAACACCACGTCCAAGGTGGTGGGGCGCGGCAACCCCGGCGACCACATCACACAGCTCGGGCCGATGGACTCGCAGGGCGAGTCGGTCCAGTGCAAGGGCGACGAGCGGCCGACGCAGTCGTGGTACCACCTGCGCGACGACACCACGGGCGCCGTCGGCTGGGTGATCAGCTGCTACGCACAGCCCTGAGCCGGCGCCGCCACTCGCAGCACCGTCCGGGGGCGCCGCGCTCCGCTCCCGTCCCCGGGCCGTGCCCGGCACCTCCCAAGTCGCCACACGGCCGCCCGAGTCGACGGCAGGCGGGAACGGCGATCGAGCGGGCGCGCGCCCGGCCACTGGAACGGAGGCTCACGCCCGCCGGGCCTCCGGCGCCACCGCTGCCGCCGCCCGTACCGACCGACGTGCCGCGTACGCCGTCACACCCGCCGCGCACACCATCGCGCCCAGCGTCAGCGCCACCGTCGCCGCCCAGCCGCCCGCCGCGAACGCGACCGCGCCCAGCGCACCGCCCAGCGAACTCCCCGTGTAGTACGCCATCTGGTACAGCGCCGACGCCTGCGCCCGGCCCTCCGTCGCCGTACGGCTCACCGCCCCCGACGCCACCGAGTGCCCGGCGAAGAAGCCCGCCGTGATCAGTACCAGCCCCGCCACGATCGCCGCCAGCGAATCCACCGTGCTCACCAGCAGCCCCGCCACCACCAGCCCGATGCCGAGGTACAGCGTCCCGTGGTGCCCCAGCCGGGAGTTGAGCCGGCCCGCGGTCGCGGAGACGGCCGTACCCGCGAGATAGATCACGAAGATCGAGCCGATCAGCCCCTGGGACAGCTCGAACGGGCGCGCCGCCAGCCGGTACCCGATCACCGTGTACACCGCGCCGAAGACGACCATGAACAGCAGCCCGGTCGCGTACAGCCGCAGCAGCAGCGGATTGCGCAGATGGCCGCCGACGGTACGGGCCACCGCGCGCGGATTCAGCTCCGCCGGGCGGAAGTTGCGGGCCCGCGGCGCCAGCAGTACGTACGCAGCCGTGCACAGCAGCGCCGCCACCGCCACCGAGCCCAGCCCCGCGCGCCAGCCCCAGCCCTCGGTGACCCAGCCGGTGAGGATGCGGCCGCTCATGCCGCCCACGCTGTTCCCGGCCACGAACAGGCCGACGGCGCCCACCAGATGGCGCGACCGCACCTCGTCCGCGAGGAACGCCATCGCCGACGCCGGCACGCCCGCGACCGCCGCGCCCTGCGCCGTACGCAGCGCGATCAGCGTGCCCAGTTCGTCCGCGAACGGCATCGCGAGCGCGAGCACGACCGCGGTCGCCATCGAGACGGTGAGCATCCGGCGCCGCCCGAACCGCTCGGACAGCGCGGCCAGCGGCAGCACCGCCACCGCCAGCCCGACCGTGGCCCCCGAAACCGTCCAACTCGCCTGATCCGGTGCCGCGTTCAGCGCCCGCGACACCTCCGGCAGCATCGCCTGCGTCGAGTACAGCAGCGCGAACGTCGCCAGCCCGGCCGCGAACAGCGCCAGCCGCATCCGCGTGTGCCCCGGCTCGCCCGGACTGAGCTTCGCCGCCTCGGGGTCGCGGGCGGCTTCGTACGCGGGCGAGGGGCCCGGACCGGGAGCAGGGCCGGACCGGGCGGCGGATATGGCGGAAGCGTCCGTGGCGGCTGGGTCGGTGGTGTCGGCGGCACCGGCGGAATCGGCGGAGACCATGCGTCGAACGTACGAACCCCCAGCTGATGCGTCCAATGCACGGAACGGCGACAATCGATCCGTACACGCAACAGCCCAGCGGAGAAAGGGGTTTGATGTCCCCGACCCACCCGGCGAACAGCGCGCGGCAGCGCTCGCCCGACCCGCCCGCCTCCGGCTGGACCGCCTCGCTCACTCCGCGCCTCGCCCAGTTCGCCGCCGTCGCCCGGCACGAACACGTCACCCGCGCCGCACACGAACTCGGCGTCCCACAGTCCACGTTGAGCCGCGCCATCACGCGCCTGGAAACCGACCTCGGAGTCGCCCTGTTCGCGCGGCACGGCCGCACCGTCTCGCTCACGCCCGCAGGCCGCACCTTCCTCGCCTCCGCCGAACGCGCCCTCGCCGCCGTCGAGCACGCCGCCGAAGCCGTACGCGAAGACGCCGACCCCACCACCGGCAAAGTCGCCTTCGGCTTCCTGCACACCCTCGGCTGGGGCACCGTGCCCGAACTCATCCGCGCCTTTCGCGCCGAACACCCGCGAGTACGGTTCGCGCTCGTCCAGAACTACGGCGAAGCCATGCTCGACCGCCTCCGCGCCGGCGAACTCGACCTGTGCCTCACCTCGCCGCTGCCCGACGACCCCGACCTCGACAGCCGCCGCCTCGACGAACAACGGCTGCGCCTCGTCGTACCGGACGACCACCCACTCTCCGCGCGCAAGCGGGTACGCCTCGCAGAAGCCGCCGACGAGCCCTTCGTCACGCTCGAACCCGGCTACGGCATGCGGCGCATGCTCGACACCCTCTGCGCCGAAGCCGGCTTCCGGCCGCGCATCGCCTTCGAAGGCGAAGAGTCGGAAACCATCCGCGGCCTCGTCGCCGCCGGGCTCGGCGTGGCCCTGCTGCCGCCGCCGCCCGTACCGCGGCCCGGCGTCGCCGAACTCACCGTCACGGCACCGCGAGCCATCCGCGAGATCGGCGTCGCCTGGCGCACGGGACGCCCCGACACCCCGCCCGTGGCCGCGTTCAAACGATTCCTGCTGGGGAGGCGCGGGAGGCTTGTGGGGTGATGCGGGGTGGCCGGTCCGAGGGGCGTACGGAACCGTACGGGCCGGTTCGTACGTCTTCGTACGTCGTGAACAGGCGGTGCGGCGTACTCGTGCCTGCGGGGCGCCGCCAGCGGGCACGGCGCGAAGTCGTGCGAACAGGAGGCGAGTTGGTTTCGTCGACGAGGGGTCCCGGGCGCCGCGCGCTGCTCGGTCTCGCCGCCGGTGCGGCGGTCGCCGCGGGAACGTCCGCGTACGCCGCGGCCTCCACCGAAGGGCGGGCGGCACGGGCACGTCACGCGCACGGAGAGGCGCACGCCGAGTCCGACGCCGCGGCGAAGCTGCGTGCCCTGGAGCGCGCACACCGGGCACGGCTGCGGGTGTTCGCGCGCAACCTCGGCACCGGCGCCACCGTGGCCCACCGCGCCGACGAGCGCTCCCCGATGTGCTCCGTGTGGAAGGGCCTCGGAGCCGCCGCCGTGCTGCGGGACTTCGACCAGCACGGCGAGTTCCTGGCCAAGCGCCTCCACTACCGCAGTTCGGAGCTGGTGGCGCACTCCCCGATCACGGAGAAGCCGGAGAACGTCGCACACGGCATGACCGTCGAGGAGCTGTGCGAGGCGGCCGTCTGCTACAGCGACAACAGCGCCGCCAACCTCCTCGCCCGCGAGATCGGCGGCCCGCACACCGTCACCCGCTTCTGCCGCTCCCTCGGCGACCGGTACACCCGGCTCGACCGCTACGAGACGGACCTCAACTCCGCGGAGCCGTGGCGCGTGACGGACACCACCACGGCCCGCGCCATCGCCCGCACCTACGCGCAGCTCGTCCTCGGCGGCGCCCTGAACCGGCCGGACCGCAAGCGGCTGACGGACTGGATGCTGCACAACACCACCGGCGACGAGCAGTTCCGCAAGGGCCTGCCGGACGACTGGAAGCTCGCGGACCGTACGGGCGGCGGCCGCTACGGCACCGACAACGACGTCGGCATCGCCTGGACCCCGCACGGGACACCGCTCGTGCTGGCCGTCCTGTCGACCAAGCCGGACCAGCCGGACGCGGAAGCGGACAACCCGCTGATCGCGAAGGCGGCTTCGGTGCTCGCGGACGCGCTGAGGTGACAGCCGGACGCGCGACCCGGCCGGGGCCCGTCCGGAGCGCGCGTCAGGACGAGGAAGAGGAACGTCCGTCAGGAAGAAGAGGAACGGGACGGCCGGGCCCGTACATGCATCCGCTCTCCCTGACCGCCGAACAGGCTGAGCACTTCGGCCGGTTGATCGTCCGCGCTCCCGAACCAGTGCGGCAGCCGGGTGTCGAACTCGGCCGCCTCCCCGGTCCGCAGCACGAGATCGTGGTCCGCGAGCAGCAGCCGGAGCCGGCCGGCCAGTACGTACAGCCACTCGTAGCCCTCGTGCGTACGCGGCTCGGCCCGTGACCCGTCGGACGGCGGGTAGACGATCTTGAACGCCTGGAGGCCGCCCGGCTGCCGGGTCAGCGGTACCACCGTCATCCCACCCACCTGGCGCGGCACGAGCCGCACCCGCGGATCGCCCACCTCGGGAGCTCCGACCAGCTCGTCCAGCGGAACGCCGTGCGCCTGCGCGATGGGCAGCAGCAGTTCGAGGCTGGGGCGGCGGCCGCCCGACTCCAGCCGCGACAGCGTGCTCTTGGAGATCCCGGTGGCCTTGGCGAGCGCGACGAGCGTGACCCCGCGCTCCTTGCGTACGCGCCGCAGCCGCGGCCCCACCTCGTCGAGCACCGCACCGATCGACGAAGGCGCCCGCTCCGTGGGCGGAGCGGCGGGTGAGCCGGAGCCGCCCCGGGAGCCGGACGTGGAGGAGGAGCCGGGGACGCCGCGGGAAGCCGATGACATACGGGCATTGCACCGGCCGTTCCCGGAAACGGCAACGCGGGTTGGCGGACCGGGGCGCACGGCGGCAGTGTTCACGGCAGTGTCACGGCGTTCCCGAACACCACCGACGTACCGCGCACACGGGAGGCAGCAGTGCCCACACCGCACGAGCACACCGGCCAGGACGGCCACCACCACAGCCACGGCCACTCCCACGGCCACTCGCACGGCATCGATCTCGACTGGGACGCCCTGGGCGACGATCTCGAACGGCAGGCGGAGGCCCGCGCCGGGTTCATCGCCGAAGCGGCGGCGTGGCTGGGCGAGTTGGCGCCGTGGCCCGCCGGCGGCGCGGACGGTACGCCGCGCCGCATCATCGACGTCGGCGGCGGGCCCGGCACCAACGCGACCCTGCTCGCGCACGCCTTCCCCGGTGCGGAGGTCGTCGCCGTGGACGGCAGCGCGGCGCTGGTGGCACGGGCCCGCGCCCGCGCCGAACGCGAGGGGCTGTCCGGGCGGTTCACCGCACGCGAAGCCCAACTGCCGGACGACATCGACCGGTTGGAAACCGGCGACCTGGTGTGGAGCAGCCGTGTCATCCACCACCTCGGCGACCAGCAGGCCGCGCTGAACCGGCTGGCCGAGCACGTACTGCGCCCCGGCGGGCTGCTGGCCGTCGCCGAGGGCGGGCTCGAACCCCGCTGCCTGCCACGCGACTTCGGCATCGGCAAGCCGGGTCTGGAGTCCCGCCTGGAGGCGGCGTTCCAGGACGAGTTCGCCACGATGCGCCGGGAACTGCCCGGCCACGCGCAGCTCGCCGAGCACTGGCCCGCCATGCTGGAGCGCGCCGGACTCAGGCACGCCGGCACCCGCAGCTTCCTCACCGATCTGCCCGCGCCACTGGACCGTCCGGTACGGGAGCATCTGCGCACCCGGTTCGCCCGAACCCGCGAGCGGATGGCCGACCGCCTCGACGCGGAGGACGTACGCACCCTCGACGCGCTTCTCGACGACGACTCTCCGGCGGGCATCCTGCAACGCCCGGACGTCTTCTACCTGACGGCGACCACGGTGTACGCGGGCCGGCGCGAGCGCTGAGCGCCCACCATCGACGACTCCGGTACGGAACCGTCCGGGCCAATTCCCGCCCGGTACGGGACTGTTCGGGCCGACCCTGGTCGGTGCAGGGCTGCTTGGGCCAACTCCCCGTCGGTACAAGGCCCCTTGGCCGGGCTCCCTCTTGGGGCAACTCCAGTGCGGGGGCACCTCCCGCCGAAGGCAGGGGGAGAGCCGAAGGGCCCCCGCTGGTGTCGAAAGGGATCGAGGTCAAGGAGTGGAGCGAGGGACGAGCGCAACGACGTAGGCCGAGGACCGTCGACACCAGCTTTCAGGGCCCGGAGGCGAGCGAACACTACTTACGCAAGTTCCGCCCGAAGCCGACCGCGAGCGGCATGCGCAGCCCGAGTGGTGGTGGTGCGGCGAGTGCGTCTACGAGTGGGCGGGCGAAGTCTTGGCCGCAGAGTGTGCCGAGGATGAAGTCTTCGGCGAGTGCGGCGACTTCGGCGTGGTGTTGGCGTAGTCCGTGTCCGTCGGTGTGGGCTTCGAAGCGGCATACGTCGGGGTTGATCTTCTTGATTCGCTCGGCGAGTCGGAAGGATTGTTCGGGGTCGGTGCGGGCGTCGTTCGTGCCGTGTACGAGCAGTACGTGGCGGCCGGTGAGGTGTTTGACGGGTTCGGTCTCGGATGGGTCCGGCGCTCGCCGGCCGCCCGCACCGTCCTCCGGGCCGGCGCCGGAACCGTCCACCGCGCCGCCACCCGTATCGTCCGCCGCACTGTCCGCCGAACCGCCCGCCGGTTCGGCGACCCGCTCCGCGAGCGCCTCCGTGGCCGGAACCGCCGCCGCGCCCGGGCCCGCGCCCGTACCCGGCGAACTTCCGGGCGAACTCTCCGGCGTACTCCCGGAGTTCGCCGCGCCGTCCGGCGAACTCTCCGGCTGCTGCCGGGACTTGGGCAGCCACGGCCCCAGTGCCAGCACCGACGCCACCGCCGGGTGCCCGCCCGCGCGCAGCGCCGCGCGGGCCCCGAGGCCGGTGCCGAGCAGGCACACCGGTACGTCGCCGTAGCGGCGCACGGTTTCGCGTACCGCCCATTCGGCGTCGGCTGCCGGGTGTGCGGCCTCGCCGTTCCAGCCGCGGTAGCGGTAGTGCACGAGGTGCGCCACCAGCGCCGGGGCGGGGTGCCCGTCGCCGGGTCCGCCGCCGTGGCCGGCCGTCTTCTGCGCCGCCCGTACGAGCCGCCGCGCGAGCGGCAGCAGCGCCGCGGCGGCGACCGGCGAGCGCCGTCTGCCGCTGTGTTCGGCGCCGCCTCCGGGCAGCAGCAGTACGACGGCGTTCGGTGCCGCACCGCCGGCACCGCCCATGGGCCGCCCCAACCGGGCCGCCCGCTCCGGCAACGCTTCCTGAGCCATGCCGGAAACGATGGCAGAAGGCGGGTGTACGTACGGTGCCAACGGATCACCGTTACGTATCGAAGCGGCCGCACCGGCCGATCAGCGCCGCCCAGCGTCGCCCACCGCCGGTCAACTCCCGTATGTCCGTGGAGAGTCGGGCCATGCGGACGTTCCGGGCGCGGGCGGCGGAACCCGAATGCCGTCTACGCGCGTAGGAGTTAGAGTGCTGGGATGTCGTCGAGCCAGTTCAACGAATCGAGTCGAATCCCCAAGTCATCCCAGCCCAACGAGCCCCACGGGTCCCACGAGTCCGAGAAGCCCGGCGACCCCGGCCCCACCGCCCTCACGAGCCGGACCGGCGGCACCGTGCCCGACGCGGACCAGATCCGGCGGGCCCCGAAGGTGCTCCTCCACGACCACCTCGACGGCGGCCTCCGCTCGTCCACCGTCGCCGAACTCGCCCGCGACATCGGCTACGACGCGCTGCCCGAGCGGGATCCGGAGCGGCTGGAGCAGTGGTTCCGGGACGCCGCAGACTCCGGCTCCCTCGAGCGCTATCTGGAGACGTTCTCGCACACGGTCGCCGTGCTGCAGACCCGCGAAGCGCTCACCCGCGTCGCCGCCGAGTGCGCCGAGGATCTGGCCGCGGACGGCGTCGTCTACGCCGAGGTCCGCTACGCGCCGGAGCAGCACCTCGAAGGCGGGCTCACTCTCGAAGAGGTCGTCGAGGCCGTCGACGCGGGCTTCCGCGAAGGCGAGCGACGGGCGGCCGCGGCCGGCCACCGCATCCGCGTCGGCGCCCTGCTCACCGCGATGCGGCACGCGGCCCGCGCCCTGGAGATCGCCGAACTCGCCAACCGCTACCGCGACTTGGGCGTCGTCGGCTTCGACATCGCGGGCGCCGAGGCGGGCCACCCGCCGACCCGGCACCTCGACGCCTTCGAGTTCCTCAAGCGCGAGAACAACCACTTCACGATCCACGCCGGCGAGGCGTTCGGGCTGCCGTCGATCTGGCAGGCGCTCCAGTGGTGCGGCGCCGACCGGCTCGGCCACGGCGTGCGCATCATCGACGACATCCAGGCGTCTCCGGACGGCGAGGTGAAGCTGGGCCGGCTCGCCTCGTACGTACGCGACAAGCGGATCCCGCTGGAGCTGTGCCCCAGCTCCAACCTGCAGACGGGAGCGGCGAGTTCGTACGAGGAGCACCCCATCGGGCTGCTGCGCAGGCTGCACTTCAGGGCGACGGTCAACACCGACAACCGGCTGATGAGCGGCACGAGCATGAGCCGCGAATTCGAGCACCTGGTGCGGACGTTCCGCTACACGCTCGACGACATGCAGTGGTTCACCGTCAATGCCATGAAGTCCTCGTTCATCCCTTTCGATGAACGTCTCGCCATGATCAACGACGTGATCAAGCCCGGATACGCGGAGTTGAAGTCGGAGTGGCTGTTCCGCACCGCTCCCGGTCCCGCTTTGTGACCAGCGGTTCCGCGCCCGTCCCGTGCCGGACGGGCGCTCGGACGCCGCGGCGGCGGTGCCGCCCGGTGCGTCAACCCGGGCGGCCACGGACCGTGTGGGGATGTTTGCTGCCCGGCACCGTGCGTGGCTACGTTCGCCGGGCTGCTCAAGCAACCCCCCGGACTGAGGACGTAGTTACTGATGAAGCAGGCAGTCAAGAAGACCCTCGGAATCGCCGTTCTCGGCGCCGCGTTCACCGCCGCCGGTGCGGGTGTGGCCGCCGCCGACGCTCCGCCGCAGGCGAGCAAGGCGGGCCTCGCGGGTTCCGAGGCCGAGGCGCCGAACCCGCTGCAGAGCGCCGGCAAGACGATCGGCGCCGGTGAGTACGCGGCGGGCAAGGCCGTCGGCCTCGGTTCGCTGGAGTCGATGCAGCCGAAGGCCGCCACGGACACCCTGCCGACCAACGGCCAGGGCAACAGCCTGGGCGGGCTTCCGCTCAACGGGCTGCCGATCGGCTGACGTTCGGTCCCAGGCCGGTTCGCCTCCGATGACCTCCGAGTGACGTCCAAGCGACGTCCGATGAGGGGCCGCACCGCGGTCGCCATCGGTCTCCGGCCATCCCAGGCGGCGGCCCGGGCCCGCGCGCGAGGTAGCGGGCGGATGCGCGTGCAGCGCATCCGCGTGCGCGGGCCGGGCCCGGCCGTTCCCCTCCGCGGCGGCGGGCCGCGCTACGGCGCGGTCCGCCGCCGCTTCTGCGTGTGTGCTCCCCGTACCCGGCCGGCCGGTTCCGGCCCCGGGGCGCGCCCGAACTCCGGCCGCGGGCACGGCGGTTCACCGGCTCACCGGCTCACCGGCCACGAGCCCGCTGCTTCCGCGTTCCGTACGGCGCGACCCGTACGACGATTCCGTACGCTCCCGCGCACCGCAGTCACCAGGCGGCCCGCTTGCTCTCCTCCGGCATCAGGATCCACAGCGCCAGATAGATCAGGAACTGCGGCCCGGGCAGGATGCAGGACACGATGAACACGACCCGCACGGTCGTGGCGCTCACCCCGAAGCGGCGGGCGAGACCCGCGCACACACCGGCGATCATCCGGCCTTCGCGCGGGCGGACAAGTGCGGTCATGGCGCTCTCCTTACGCTTCGTCGAGGGCGCGGACGGTCCGGTCCGCGCCCGCCGTCCAACGTAGAGAGCGGGTGCCCGCCGGGCGTCCGGCTATGGTGCGATCCCGACCCTGGGAGTCGTCGGGGGCGGACCCTGAGCCACCCCGTCCCGGCGCCGCGCTCCCGCCGCCGCGCCCGTGCTCCCGAACGGCGCCGCCTCCTCCGGTCCGCTGCCGGAGAACGCGCGGCCCCCGGACGGGCGCTGCGTGCTCCTGCGCCGCAGCCAGGCCCGTACCGGCGGATAGAACAGTGCGCAACTCACCGCCACGCCCGCGGTGTTGAGCAGTACCGCGTCCACGTTGACGATGTGCCCCGGCACCGCCGAGCGCAGCACCACCAGGCCCGAGGACAGCAGGGCGCTGCCGCCCACGGTGCGCGCCCACGTGCACGGCAGCCGCCGGTGCAGCCGGCCGCCCGCCACCGGCAGCAGCACGCCCAGCGGCGCGAGCAGCAGCAGCCCCCGCAGCAGCCCGTCGCGCGCCATGGGCGTGCCGCTGGCGAGGTCGGCCCGGATCGTCGCGAACGGGCGCAGGTTGGGCGGCTCCACCCACGGCACCGACACGGGCCGTACGGCGAGCCAGGCGACGACTGCGAGATGCGCGGTCAGCAGGACGAGGCCCGCGACGCGAACGAGGGGGAAAGAAGCGGAGGCGGCGGTGCCGCCGCCACGGCCGAGACGCTGCACGCCTTGAACGACGCGGCATACGAGGTGATCGGTTCCGGGCCCGCCGCACGTGGCGCTGCTCACACCCGCACCTCCATCGGCGCTGGCACGTGTCACACGGCCCCGCGTCACACCGGCGTGCCCGCGGTGCGCGCCGCCTGCGTGCGGGTGCGCAGCGTCGTCGAGCACTCGTAGCGGCGCGGCGGTTCGCTGCGGTCGCCCTCGTCGGGTCCGGCGAGCAGCACGGTCTCGCCCGGTGCGGACGTGGCCGCGTTCTCGGCGTACGTACACACCAGTTGAGCGAGCGCGAACGACGGCAGTCGGGCCGGCGGCGTGCTCAGGCGCAGCGTCGCCTCCGGGTCGCCGGCCTTCGTGCTGGGGCCGTGCACCGTCAGCCGGTGCGGCACCGACGTCTCGAATCCGGCGTCCTCCTCGCCGCCGCTCGGGTCGCTGCGCAGCGCCGCGAGGAGGGTACGCGCGGCGGCCAGCCGGTCCGCGGGGCGTGAACTCCCGGACGTCGCCGGGAGGTTGACCCGCCGGTCGACGGGTGCGACGTAGGCGCCGCAGACCAGGTACAGGCGTGCCGTGCGCCGGTCGTCGCGCCCCGGATCCTCCGGTGGCGCTTCGCCGGGCGCCGCACAGCCGGCCTGCGAGGGCGCCGATCCGGCGTCCACCGGTACGGATGTGGCGCGTACGCCGCAGCCCGCGGCCAGCGTGCTCAGCAGCGCCGCGGCCACGGCGAGCGCGGCCCGCGAGGCGCGGCGGCGGGCGTGCGCGCGTGCCCGGGCGGCCTTCGTGCGCTGCCGGTTCATCGCCCGCCGCCCCCTTCGCCGCCGGTGCCGTCCGTGCCGCCGCCTCCGCTGCCGGCCTCGTCCCCGTCGCCTCCGCCGCCGTTCCCGTTCCCGGCCTCGCCGCGGGCCCCGCCCCGGCGCTCGCCGTCGTCTCCGTCCTCGTCGCCGCGCGGAATCAGCCCGCTCGCGTCGCGCGGCAGCCGCAGCGTGAACACCGCGCCGCCCTCCGGCCCTTGAGCGTTACGGGCGGAGATCGAACCGCCGTGAATGTGCGCGTTCTCCTGCGCGATGGACAGCCCGAGGCCGCTGCCCTCCGAACGCGGCCGGGACGCGCTCGCCTTGTAGAACCGGTCGAAGACGTGCGGCAGCACCTCCTCCGGAATGCCCGGCCCCCGGTCCGCCACCTCGATCAGCAGCACGCCGCCCTCGCCCGCCCTGGCCCTGGACGGCGCCGGCTCCTCCGTACGCACCGATACCCGAACCGGCGACCCCCCGTGCTTCAGCGCGTTCCCGATCAGGTTCGCCAGGATCACGTCGAGCCGCCGCGGGTCGAGCCGGGCCACGATGCCGCGGTCCGCGTCCAGTTCGACCGCGTCCAGCCAGGCGCGTGCGTCGATGCACGCGGTGACCTGGTCCGCCACGTCGACGTCGTCCAGCACCACCTTGGCCGTGCCGGCGTCGAAGCGGGTCACCTCCATCAGGTTCTCGACCAGGTCGTTCAGCCGCCGCGTCTCGCTGACCACCAGCTGCACCGCGGGCGCGATCATCGGGTCGAGGTTCTCCTGCTCCTCCTCCAGCACCTCCGTCACCGCCGAGATCGCCGTCATCGGGGTGCGCAGCTCGTGCGACATGTCCGCCACGAAGCGCCGGGACGACGCCTCGCGCGCGCTCAGCTCCGCGACCCGGTTCTCCAGCGACTCGGCGGTGCGGTTGAACGTACGCGACAGCTCGGCCAGTTCGTCCGTGCCGGACACTTTCAGCCGCGTCTCCAGCTTGCCCTCGCCCAGCCGCCGCGCCGCGTCGCCGAGCCGCCGCACGGGCCGCAGCACCGTCGTCGCGGCGGCCTGCGCCAGCAGCATCGCGCCGATCAGTGCGAGCCCGGTGGCGATCCCCAACGACCAGGCCAGCGAGTTGAGATCGTCCCGCTCCGGCGCCAGCGACTTCAGCATGTAGCCGGACGGGGTGTGGCCCCGGCCGATCAGCTTCGCACCGCCCACCAGGAACGGATCGTTGCCGTCGTGCCGGGTGATCCGCTGCCAATACAGGTGGTACGGGCGGGGGTTGGCGGCGTCGACGTGCCGCCGCCGGCTCACGGCGGTGCGCAGCCGCCCGGGTACGTCGCGGGCGGCGAAGGTGTGCGGATCGGAGGCCGCCGTGCAGCGGGTGCCGTCGTGTTCCCGACCGACCAGCACCACTTCGTAGTTCTGCGTCGTACCGGCCATCTTCGCGGCCGTGTCCTGCAGTTGCCGGCAGTCGTAGTCGCGGGGCAGGCTGCCGGCGTTGTCCGCCATCGACTTGCGGAAGTCGTCCAGCGCGGCGTTCTGCGCGCGGGTCAGCACGGCGTCGCGGTTGAGCCAGTACGCGATGCCGGACGCCGACACCGCTGCCGTCAGCGCCACCAGCGCGAAGACGACCACCAGGCGCAGCCGCAGCGTCGGCAGCACTCCCGCGAGCCGGCCGCCGGCACGGCCGCGCTCCGGCTCGTCCGCCTGCCCGTCCTCGCCGCGGGCGTCCTCGTCGGGGCCGTTCTCGGCGGAGCCGCCCTCGCCGTTGCCGCCGCCCTCGCCGTGTCCTATCCCGGCCTTTCCGCTCCCGCTCTTCCCGCGCTCGTGCCCGTTCTCGTGCCCGTCCTCGTTCGCGTGCTCCGGATCCGGCGGCGACCCTGCGGTCACTGCGGCGCGTCCAGCCGGTAGCCGACACCGCGCACCGTACGGATCAGCGTCGGGGACGACGGCACGTCCTCGACCTTGGCCCGCAGCCGCTGCACACACGCGTCGACCAGGCGCGAATCGCCGAGATAGTCGTGCTCCCACACCAGCCGCAGCAGCTGCTGCCGGGACAGCGCCTGTCCGGGCCGGCGGCTCAGCTCCAGCAGCAACCGCAGCTCCGTCGGCGTCAGTTGCAGATCCTCGCCGTTCTTCGTCACCGTCATCGCGGAGCGGTCGATGACCAGACTGCCGAACGTCGCCGCGTCGTTGGACTCGCGCTCGCCGCGCCGCATCACCGCGCGGATACGGGCGTCCAGCACCCGGCCCTGCACCGGCTTGACCACATAGTCGTCGGCGCCGGACTCCAGCCCGACCACCACGTCGATGTCGTCGCTGCGCGCGGTCAGCAGAATGATCGGCAGCTGCTCGGTGCGCCGGATGCGCCGGCACACCTCGAAGCCGTCGATGCCGGGCAGCATCACGTCCAACACGATGAGATCCGGCCGCTGTTCGCGCAGCAGCTGAAGGCCGTCCTCGCCGGAGGCCGCGGTCACCACGCGATGGCCCTGGCGGGTCAGCCCCATCTCCAGGGCCGTACGGACAGCGTCGTCGTCCTCGATCAGCAACAGGAAAGGCACGCGCGCCATTCTGTCCCATGCCCCCCGCACACTTCGACTGCCGGTCTGCGCTCAACCCTCCACGGGCCGGGCCGCGTAGCCGCTGCGCCGACCCCCGCCAAACACGCGCGACCAGCGGCCTCGCCCCTGTGACACCGCTGTGACAGATGGGCGACTCGGCGATGAAACTGGCCGTGCAGTGTGGGGAAGGTCAAAGCAAGCGACCGGTTAGGGCTCCGAGGGGGCGCGATATGAACACGCTGCACAGCGCGAATTCGAGCGCAGTCATTCACACGCGTCTGCACCAGCCTTCGGTTCCCGTCAGCCGCCTCGCGGACAACTCCGGCGCCCAGCACACCGGCTCGGCAACCGCCCAGGGGAGCCGGTGCGTTCGCGGCACCGGGCGCAGGCGTCCGCCGTACATCGCTGCGGTGGAGGGCCTCAGGGGGGAGGCCGGAAGTCCCGCCGAGAGCGCGGGCGAGGTAAGCGGCGACCCGTACGCGGAGGGCGCGGAGGAGCGGAACGACGGTGCGTCGGAAGCGGAGTTCACCGCTTACGTACGTGACCGCCGCGCCTCCCTGTACGCGACCGCCTACCACCTCACCGGCGACCGCTTCGAGGCCGAAGACCTGCTGCAGAGCGCGCTGTTCTCGACATACCGGGCGTGGCATCGCATCAGCGACAAAGCGGCCGTGGGCGGGTATCTCCGGCGCACCATGACGAACCTGCACATCAGCGCGTGGCGGCGCCGCAAGCTCAACGAGTACCCGACGGAGGAGCTGCCCGAGACCCCCGCCGAGCAGGACGCGATGCGCGGCACCGAACTGCGCACCGTGCTCTGGCAGGCGCTCGCCCGGCTCCCCGAACTCCAGCGCACGATGCTGGTGTTGCGCTACTACGAGGGACGTACCGACCCGGAGATCGCGGACATACTCGACATCAGCGTCGGCACCGTCAAGAGCAGCATCTGGCGCTCGCTGCGCCGGCTGCGCGACGACGACGTACTCAGCTTCGGGCGGGACCGGGACGAGTCGTTCGGCGAACTGGTCGCCTGAGCCGGCACGTTGGGCGGCCCGGGCCGGTCCGACCGGTCCGGCAGGGGCCGCAAGTGGAACGTCCGGATCGCTCGATCCGGAACCACCGCCGCGCCGGGGAGGGGGGAGAGCGGGGGCTACCGGCCCCGGACGGCGGTGGATCGGGGGGACGGGGGACACGGGGGAACACGAAACGGGGGAGCAACGGGGGAACGGGGAAGAGTGCGGGTGCGGGCCGCCGGGTGCGGTCCGCACCCGCACTTTCGTATGCGCCGTGCCTTGCCGCCCGGGTGCCGAACTCCCGCCGCTCAGGCGCGCGTTCGCGCCGACTGCGCCGCCGACCACAGGCGGGCGATCCGCTGCGCCGCCTCGTCCCGCGCACACGCGTACGCGCCCAGCGACTCGTGCCGCGCCACGATCGCGCCCTCGGCCCGCAGCAGCCGCCAGCCGCGCCGCAGCAGGAACAGCACCGACTTACGGCCCTCGCGTACGTCCCGCACCAGCCGCCGCCGGAACGTCGTCGTCGGCCGCCCGCGCAGGCAGATCGCATCCGCCAGCAGCCCCAACTCCCGGCAGTGCGCGGCGATATCGGCCGCGAAGATGCCCTCGGCGATGAACACCGGCGCGCCGTCGAGCACGAAGTCCTCCTCGCCGACGCGGGCGCTGGCCGCGATGTCGTACAGCGGCACCGTCGTCTCGCCGCGGGTGCACACCCGGCGCACCGCGCGTACCGCGGCCTCGGCGTCCCACGACTGCGGCGAGTCCCAGTCCACCCCGATGCCGCCCGGCAGTTGGGGCAGCGTCGGGTCTCCGGCCTCTTTGTAGAAGTCGTCGAGCCGCATCACCGGCAGTCCGCTGCGCGCGGAGAGCCGGGACTTCCCGGCGCCGGAGGGCCCGGTGAGCAGGATCACCCGCGCGGGCCGCCCGTGCCGGGCCGGGGCGGAGGCTGTCGGGCCCTGGTCGGGGGCGAGTTCGGTACCCGGTTCGAAGCGGGGCGCGGATCCGGAGGCGGCGTCGGTCACGAGAGCCCATTGTCCGCCATGGCCCCGCCGTCGATGAAGTGGCCCGAACTCACGGACGCGGTACGGGAGATGGCGCCGGCTGCGTTCTCAGGCCACCCGCCCGTGACTCCGGTGAGTCTCGCAGCTCATCCGCTCGTCGGTCCCAGCCGCCCAGCGAACCTCTGCGTGCGGAACGAGTCCGACTTGAGTGGGACACGTGGCGGACCGAGGTGTCGAACCGCGCGCGGACTTCGGCCATCGGGTACGAGAAGTCGTCGGCCAGGACCGGCCGCGTACGGAAGCAGTCGTCAACTGCGGGCCGGTTCGCGCCAAGTGGCCGGCAACCGTGCGCAACATCCGCATGACCCGCTTTCGGGGTAACCGTTCCGCTCTGGGAAGAGTGACCGCGATGCGCGTACTACCCTGTGTGGCCGGTCAGTTACCGCAAGAACCGCAAGACCCGACAGGTGGAACCATGAACTCTCGCGCCCGGCACGC
>Ga0164243_10001861_pt1 | contig 35431 bp, 31 predicted proteins | sample OricompcompostOP_FD_108781 | JGI IMG/M metagenome (GOLD analysis project Ga0164243, IMG submission 108781) | Organic Plus compost microbial communities from Emeryville, California, USA - Original compost - Organic plus compost (OP) | ecosystem: Engineered > Solid waste > Mixed feedstock >...
GCGCCCCTGCCGAAACGACCGTGTTTCGCCCGGTTACGGCCTCGGTCGAGGTGTTGACCGGGCTCGTGCGCCGCTCTACCTTCCGTATACCAATACGTATACTTTCACGATGTGAAATCTGATGTGATATCGGAGCGGCCATGTCCACCGAGCCCGCCGAAGCCGCCCCGGCGAGACCGGAGCCGGAACTGAGCCCTCGGCTCTACAACCCCGACCTCGCGCCGCCGAAGCAGCGGCGCTGGGGCACCTACAGCATCTTCGCGCTGTGGATGAACGACGTGCACAGCATCGGCAACTACACCTTCGCCGCCGGGCTGTTCGCCGTCGGGCTCGGCGCGGTGCCGTCGTTCTTCGCCCTGCTGATCGGCATCCTCGTCGTGTTCTGGGGGATGAACCTGGTCGGGCGCATGGGGCAGCGCACCGGGGTCTCGTTCCCGGTCATGGCCCGCATCTCGTTCGGCGTGCACGGGGCGCAGATCCCCGCGCTGATCCGCGCGATCATCGCGATCGCCTGGTACGGCATCCAGACCTACCTGGCCTCGCTGGCGGTGGTGGTGCTGGCGCTGCGGATCGAGCCGTCGCTGCAGCCCTACACCGCGGACTCGTTCCTCGGACTGTCCACATTGGGCTGGATCTGCTTCCTGGCGCTGTGGGCGCTGCAGCTGGTGATCCTCAGCTTCGGCATGGAGATCATCCGGCGGTTCCAGGACTGGGCCGGGCCGATCGTGTGGGTCGTGATGCTCGCGCTGGCCGGCTGGCTGCTGGTGATCACCGGCGGGGACATCGCCTGGACCCCGCCGGGCGCGCTGTCCGGCGGCGCCATGTGGTGGGAGATGCTCGGCGCGGCGGGGCTGACGATCTCCACCTACGGCGCGCTGATGCTGAACTTCTGCGACTTCTCCCGGTTCGCGCCGGACAACCGCGCGGTGGTGCGCGGCAACTTCTGGGGCCTGCCGGTGAACTTCACCGCCTTCGCGATGGTCTCGATCGTCGTCACCGCGGGCAGCTATTCGCTGTTCGGCGAGGTCATCACCGACCCCGCGGAGATCATCGCCAAGGTGCCGAACACCTTCGTGCTGGTCGTCGGGGCGGTGCTGTTCGCGCTGGCCACGATCGGCGTGAACATCGTGGCGAACTTCGTCTCGCCCGCGCTGGACCTGGCCAACCTGGCGCCGAAGTTCATCGACTTCCGCCGCGGCGGGCTGATCAGCGCGGTGCTGGCGGTCGTGGTGCTGCCGTGGAACCTGTACAACAGCCCGGCCACGGTGAACTACTTCCTCGGCGGGCTCGGGGCGGTGCTCGGGCCGCTGTTCGGCGTGATCATCGTGGACTACTGGCTGGTGCGGCGCGGGCGGATCAACGTGCCCGACCTCTACACCGAGGACCCGGCCGGGGAGTACGCCTACTCGCGCGGGGTCAACCCGCGGGCGCTCGCGGCGTTCGCGCCCGCCGCGCTGGTGGGGATCGCGCTGGCGGTGGTGCCGGCGTTCGCGGCGCTGTCGTCGTTCTCCTGGTTCCTCGGCGCGGTGCTGGCGGCCGGGCTGTACTACGCGATCTCCGATCGCCGCGGGGAATTCCACGACGTGCCGGGCGAGCACCTCAGCCAGGACACCACCGCCGAAGGCATCCACTGAGCCGACCGCTCCGGCTGCCGGTCGCGGGACCACCGCGGCCGGCAGCCGCGCGCGGGTGGCGCGAACTCCGGGAAGGAACGCAGTGCGCATCGTCGTCGCCAACGTCAACACCACCGAGGCCGTCACCGAGGCCATCCGGGCGCAGGCGCAGAAGACCGCCGCGCCCGGTACCGAGGTCCTCGCCGTGACACCGCGGTTCGGGCCGCCGTCGGTCGAGGGCAACTTCGAGAGCTACCTGGCGGCGGTGGCGGTGATGGACCGCGTCCGCGCGATCGAGGAGCCCTACGACGGGATCGTGCTGGCCGGGTTCGGCGAGCACGGCAAGGAGGGGCTCGCCGAGCTCTTCGACGTCCCGGTCGTGGACATCACCGAGGCCGCCGCGCACACCGCGAGCCTGCTGGGCCGCCGGTTCTCCGCGGTGACCTCGCTGGCCCGCACCTGCGGGCAGATCGAGGACCGGATCGCGCTGGCCGGGCTGGCCGGGCGCTGCGCCTCGGTGCGCGCCACCGGGCTCGGCGTGCTGGAGCTGGAGCAGGACCCCGCCCGCGCCCGGCAGCGGATCGTCGAGGAGGCGGTGCGGGCGGTCGAGGACGACGGCGCGGAGGTGATCTGCCTGGGATGCGCGGGCATGGCGGGCCTGGCCGAGCAGGTGCGCGAGGGTGCGGGCGCGCCCGTGGTGGACGGCGTGCCCGCCGCGATCGGGCTGGTGGAGTCGCTGGTGCGGCAGGGGTTGCGCACCTCGAAGGTCGGCGGCTGGGCCGACCCGCTGCCGAAGGAGATCCCGGGCTGGCCGCTGCCTTGACCCGCAGCCCCGGAAGTTCAACAATTTGTTGAAAGATTGCGAGAGGAGACGCACGTGTCCGAGTACGACCTGGTCCTGCGCGCGCAGCGGCTCATCGGCCCGCGCGGCGAGACCTCCGGCGCGGTCGCCGTCCGGGACGGCCGGATCGCCGCGGTCGAAGCCCTCGACGCACCGCTGCAGGCCGCCCGCACCGTCGACCTCGCCGCCGACGAAGTCCTGCTGCCCGGCCTCGTCGACACCCACGTGCACGTCAACGACCCCGGCCGCGCCGAGTGGGAGGGCTTCGCCACCGCCACCCGCGCCGCGGCCGCCGGCGGCATCACCACGCTCGTCGACATGCCGCTCAACAGCCTGCCGCCGACCGTCGACACCGCCTCCCTCGAGGTCAAGCGCAAGACCGCCGAACCGAAGGCGCACATCGACGTCGGCTTCTGGGGCGGGGCGATCCCCGGCAACACCGGGGAGCTGCGCGGGCTGCACGAGGCCGGGGTGTTCGGGTTCAAGTGCTTCCTGCTGCACTCCGGCGTCGACGAGTTCCCGCCGCTGGACTCCGAGCAGCTCGTCGAAGCCCTCGGGGAACTGGCCGCGCACGACGCGCTGATGATCGTGCACGCGGAGAACTCCGAGGCCATCGACCACGCGCCCAGCGCGCACGGCGAGCACTACCGGGACTTCCTGGCCTCCCGCCCGCGCGGGGCGGAGAACCTGGCCATCGCGCAGGTGCTGGAGCTGGCCCGGCGCATCGGCGGCCGGGTGCACATCCTGCACCTGTCGTCCTCGGACGCGCTGCCGATGATCGCCTCGGCGAAGGCCGACGGGGTGCGGGTGACCGTGGAGACCTGCCCGCACTACCTGAGCTTCACCGCCGAGGAGGTCCCGGACGGGGCCACCCAGTTCAAGTGCTGCCCGCCGATCCGCGAGGCCGCCAACCGCGAGGCGCTCTGGCGCGGGCTCGCCGACGGCACCATCGACTGCGTGGTCAGCGACCACTCGCCCTGCACCCCGGACCTCAAGCGGCTGGACATCGGCGACTTCGGCGTCGCCTGGGGCGGGGTGTCGAGCCTGCAGCTCGGACTGCCCGCGGTGTGGACGCAGGCGCGGCTGCGCGGGCACGACCTCAGCGACGTGGTGCGGTGGATGGCCGCGCGCACCTCGGAGATCGCCGGTCTGCAGCGCAAGGGCGCCATCGCGGTGGGCAACGACGCCGACCTGTGCGTGTTCGCCCCGGACGACGCGTTCGTGGTCGACCCGGAGCAGCTGGAGCACCGCAACCCGCTGTCGGCCTACCAGGGCCGGGCGCTGGCCGGGCGGGTCCGCTCGACCTGGCTGCGCGGGCAGCGCATCGACCTCGCCGAACCGCCGCGCGGGCGGCTGCTGCGCCGGGGCGAGGCGTGATCGCCGCGCTGCGCCGCACCCGCGGGCGCCGGCCGTGCCGCGCCGGGTGGTTCCCGTTCCACCCGCGGCCGCGCGGCGGGTGGAACCCGCGGACATCCAGCCACGCCTCCCGGAGGAACCCATGACCGACCGCTCTACGCTGCCCGACCTCGCCTCCCGCGCCGTCGGGGGCGCCGTGGTGCACGCCAACGACGAGCTGTTCGCCGAGCGGGAGAACCTCATCAAGCCCGCCGCGCCGGAGTACCAGCCCTACACGTTCGGCCACAAAGGACAGATCTACGACGGCTGGGAGACCCGGCGCCGCCGCGAACCCGGCCACGACCACGCGATCATCCGGCTCGGCCTGCCCGGCGTGGTGCGCCGCCTGGTCGTGGACACCGCGTTCTTCAAGGGCAACTACCCGCCGGAGGTCTCGGTGCAGGGCTGCGCGGTGGACGGGCACCCGAGCCCGCAGGAACTGCTCGCGGCCGACTGGGCGGAACTGCTGCCGCAGACCCCGGTCAAGGGCGACACCGCCAATACCTTCGACGTCGACGCCGCCCACCTGTGCACGCACCTGAAGCTGTGCATGCACCCGGACGGCGGCATCGCGCGGCTGCGCGCGCACGGCGAACCGGTGGCCGATCCGCGGTGGGCGCGCGGGGAGTTCGACCTCGCCGCGCTGGAGCACGGCGGGCGCATCACCGGGTGCAGCAACATGTTCTACTCGTCGCCGTCGAACCTGATCAGCCCCGGGCTGGCCCGGGTCATGGGGGAGGGCTGGGAGACCGCCCGGCGCCGCGACGACGGCAACGACTGGGTCGAGGTGGCCCTGGCCGCGCCCGGCCGGCTGCACCACGCCGAGCTGGACACCAGCCACTTCGTCGGCAACGCGCCCGGCTGGGCCGAACTGTCCGGTGTGGACGGCGACGGGCGGCGGGTGGAGCTGCTGCCGCGCACCCGGCTGCAGCCGGACACCCGGCACCGGTTCCGGCTGCGCAGCGATGCGGAGATCACCTCGGTGCGGATGGACGTCCACCCCGACGGCGGCATGGCCCGGCTGCGGCTGCACGGGCGGCCCACCGAGGACGGCCGCGCCGAGCTGGTCCGCCGGTGGTTCGGGCTGCTGCCTGCCGGCTACGCCGTCGCGGCCCTCACCTCGCGCGGAGTTCCCGCCGAGCGGGCGGCCTCCCTCGCGGGGGCCCCGCTGACCCGCGAGGACGCCGCCGAGCTGGCCGCCGCGCTCGACTGAGCCCCGGCCCCCGGTCGCTCGCGGTGGAGCGGCCGGGGGCCGGCCCACCAGCACCACCCGTTCCCGCACGTCCCGGCACCAGGGGGCGCGCACCGGTGGTGACCTGGGGTGACGTAATCTGTCGAGCTGTGCTCGTCATCGCGCTGGACACCTCGACGCCCGCGGTCACCGCGGGGCTGGTCGCCCTCGACGGAGGCGGACCGCGGCCCCTCGCGCAACGTGTGACGGTCAACGCGCGGGCGCACGGCGAACTGCTCACCCCGCACCTGATGGCCGCCGTCGCCGAGGCCGGGCACCGGCTCGAAGACGCCGAGGCGGTCGTCGTCGGCTCCGGCCCCGGACCGTTCACCGGGCTGCGCGCGGGCATGGTCACCGCCGGGGCGCTCGGGCACGCCCTCGGCATCCCGGTGCACCCGGTGTGCAGCCTGGACGCGATCGCCGCCGCGGTGCCCGCGGACACGGGCGGGCCCGGCGCGGTCGCCGACGTCGGCGAGCCGGGCGCGGCGGTCTCCGGCACCGGCGGGGCGCGGCTGCTGGTCGCCACCGACGCCCGCCGCAAGGAGGTCTACTGGGCCGCCTACGACGCCGACCGCAGCCGGCTGACCGGCCCGCACGTGCACCGCCCGGCCGACGTGCCCGCCGAGATCGACGGCCTCGACCTGGACCGCGCGGCCGGGGAGATGGCCGAGCGGCACCGCGACGACTTCGGCCTGCCGGTCGTCGAACCGCAGTACCCCACCCCGACCGGCCTGGTCGCCGCCGCCCGCGGCGCGCTGCTCGCCGGTGCCGAGCCGCTGCCGCTGGTGCCGATGTACCTGCGCCGCCCGGACGCCGCCGAGCCCGCCGCGCGCAAGCAGGTCAGCCCCGAGCCGCGGAGCGCGCGATGAGCGGGCCGTTCGTGGCCAAGCTGCGCCGCAAGGACCTGCCGCGCTGCGCCGAGCTGGAGCAGGTGCTGTTCCCCGGCGACGACCCGTGGTCGGTGACCTCGTTCGCCGCCGAGCTGGACCGCGGCCACCACTACTTCGGCGCCTACGACGAGCACGACCGGCTCATCGGCTACGCGGGCCTGGCCCTGCTGGGCCGCCCGCCGGAGGCCGAGGCCGAGGTGCACACCATCGGCGTCGACCCGGCCCACCAGCGCCGCGGCGTCGGCCGGGCGCTGCTGCACCGGCTGCTGGAGCGCGCCGACGAGCAGCGCGCCACCACGTTCCTCGAGGTGCGCACCGACAACGAGCCGGCGATCGCGATGTACCGGGCGCACGGTTTCGAGATCGTCGGCCTGCGCAAGCGCTACTACCAACCCTCCGGCGCGGACGCGCACACCATGCGCCGCCCGCCCGGCGGGGTCGAATCCACCGGTTCTGCTGCGGAGGGAGGTGCTGCGGGATGACCGCCACCGACCGGATCGTGCTCGGCATCGAGAGCTCCTGCGACGAGACGGGGGTCGGGCTGGTGCGGCTGGCCCCGGACGGCCGGGTGGAGCTGCTGGCCGACGCGGTGGCCTCCAGCGTCGACGAGCACGCCCGCTTCGGCGGGGTGGTGCCGGAGATCGCCAGCCGCGCGCACCTGGCCGCGATGCAGCCCACCGCGCAGCGCGCGTTCGCCGAAGCCGGCCTCGGTCTGTCCGATGTGGACGCCATCGCGGTGACCGCCGGGCCCGGCCTGGCCGGGGCGCTGATGGTCGGCGTCGCGGCGGCCAAGGCCTACTCGGCCGCGCTGGGCGTGCCGCTGTACGGGGTGAACCACCTCGCCGGGCACGTGGCGGTGGACGCGCTGGAGCACGGGCCGCTGCCGGAGCGCTGCCTGGCGATGCTCGTCTCCGGCGGGCACAGCCAGCTGCTGCTGGTCGAGGGCGTGGGCGAGAAGATCACCGAGATCGGCTCGACCATCGACGACGCCGCCGGGGAGGCCTACGACAAGGTCGCCCGCATCCTCGACCTGCCGTACCCGGGCGGGCCGCCGATCGACAAGATGGCCGAGCAGGGCTCGCCGGACGCGATCGCGTTCCCGCGCGGGCTGACCGGGCCGCGGGACTCCCGGCACGACTTCTCGTTCTCCGGGCTCAAGACCGCGGTCGCGCGCTGGGTCGAGCAGCGGCAGCGGGCCGCCGAGGAGATCCCGGTCGCCGACGTGTGCGCCTCGTTCCAGGAGGCGGTGGCCGACGTGCTGACGATGAAGGCGGTGCGCGAGGCCGAGGACCTGGGCGTGGACACGCTGGTGATCTCCGGAGGGGTGGCGGCGAACTCGCGGCTGTCGGCGCTGGCCGCCGAGCGCTGCGCCGCGGCCGGGCTGGCGCTGCGGGTGCCGCGGCCGCGGCTGTGCACCGACAACGGGGCGATGATCGCCGCGCTCGGCGCGCACGTGGTCGCCGCCGGGGGCAAGCCGTCGCCGCTGGACATCTCGGCGGACCCGGGCCTGCCGGTGAGCACGATCAACGTGGTGTGAGCGCGAGCGGCGCACCCCCGACGTGCGCCGCTCGCGCCGGCCTCAGCCGATGGAGCGGCCCGCGTACTCGGGCGCGGGCTCGGTCTCGGCCGCGATCCGCTCGGCGATCTCGGCGGGGAACGGCACCGCGCGCCCGGCCGCGGCGTCCACGTGCAGCGCCAGCACCTCCTCGGTCGCCCGCAGCTCGCCGTCCACGACCATCTCGTGGCACAGCCGCAGCTTCTTCCCGCCGCCGCCCACGATCCGCGTGGTGATCACCATCTCGGAGTCCGGCGGCACCTCGCGCAGGTACCGCACGTGCGCCTCGACGGTGTACAGCGAGCGCCCGGCGGCCACGTAGTCGGCGTCCATGCCGAGCCGCCGCATGGCCGCGTCGGTGGCGAAGCCGAACACGACCACGTAGTAGCCCTCGCTGAGGTGCCCGTTGTAGTCGATCCACTCCGGCCGGACCCGCTGCCGCAGCTGCCCGCTCACGACGCGCTCCGGATCTCGCGCATCGCCCGCAGCACGGCGATCACCGCCCGGTCCCGCTCGGCGACCAGCTCGGCGATGTCCCGCCCGTCGGCGTCCGCGCACCCGTCGACCATGCGCTGCCGCAGCTCGTCGGTGAGCTCGGGCGCCTCCAGCCGGGTCCACGGCGATTTCAGCGACGGCCCGAAGTGGTCGAGCATGTGCGCCATCCCGCCTTCGCCGCCGGCGAGGTGGAACGTCAGGCACGGCCCGAACAGCGGCCAGCGCAGCCCCGGCCCCTCGGTGATGGAGGTGTCGATCTGCTCCACGGTGGCCTCGCCCTCGGCGACCATGTGCAGCGCCTCCCGCCACATGGCCTCCTGCAGGCGGTTGGCGATGAACCCGGGGACCTCGCGGTCCATGGTGATCACCGATTTGCCCGCGGCCTCGAAGAACCGCGCGGCCTGCTCGACGAACCGGTGCTCGGTGCGCTGCCCGCCGACGACCTCGACCAGCGGGATCAGGTAGGGCGGGTTGAACGGGTGGCCGACGACGAGCCGCTGCGGGTTCGGGCAGTCCCGCTGCATCTCGGTCATGCCGTAGCCGGAGGTGGACGAGGAGATCACCACCTCGGCGGGAGTGGCCGCGTCGATGCGGGCCAGCAGGTCGCGCTTGAGGTCCAGGTCCTCCGGCGCGGATTCCTGCACGAACTCCGCCCCCGCCACCGCTTCGTCCAACGTGGACGCGAAGGTGAGGTTGTCCCGGGACGCTCCCTCGGCCGGGCCCAGCTCGACCAGCGCGGGCCAGGCCGCGTCCACCAGCCGCTGCAGCCGCTCCCGGTGGTCCGGCGCGGGATCCCAGGCGGTGACCTGGTAGCCGCGGGCGAGGAAGTGCGCGACCCAGCCGCCGCCGATCACCCCGGCGCCGACGCAGGCCACGCGCCGGATCCGCTCCGGGTCCGCCATCAGGCCCTCGCCTTCAGCCCGAGCTTGGCCCGCGCCTGGTCCGGGGTCGCGATCCGCGCGCCCATGCCCTCGACGATCGTCACCGCGCGCTCGACGAGCTGCGCGTTCGTGGCCTTCACGCCCTTGCTCAGGTAGAGGTTGTCCTCCAGCCCGACCCGGACCTGCCCGCCGAGCAGCGCCGACTGGGCCACCCACGGCAGCTGGTCGCGCCCGATCGCGAAGCTCGCCCAGTTCGCCCCCGCGGGCAGCATCTGCACCATCGACTGCAGCACCGCCGGGTCGGCCGGGGCGCCGTAGGGGATGCCCATGCACAGCTGGAACAGCGGCGGGGCGTCGATGAGCCCTTCCTCGATCATCTTGGTGGCGAACCACAGCTGCCCGGTGTCGAAGATCTCCAGCTCCGGTTTCACCCCGAGTTCCTGGATCCGCTTCGCCCCGGCCCGCAGCATGTCGGGGGTGCTGATGTAGAGCTGGCTGCCCTCGCCGAAGTTCAGCGAGCCGCAGTCCATCGTGCAGATGTCCGGCAGCAGCTCCTCCACGTGCGGCAGCCGGTCCAGCCCGTTGACCAGGTCGGTGCCGTCCACCGGCTTGAGCGGGTCCTCCTGGTCGATGACCAGGTCGCCGCCCATCCCGGCGGTGAGGTTGATGACCACGTCGACGCCGGTGTCCTTGATGCGCTGCACGACCTCGCGGTAGAGCGAGACCTCGCGGGAGCCCTGGCCGGTCTCGACGTTGCGCACGTGGATGTGCACCACGGCGGCGCCGGCGTCGGCGGCCTGCACGGCGGATTCGGCGATCTGCTCGGGCGTGACGGGCACGTGCTCGCTCTTGCGGGTGGTGTCGCCGGCGCCGGTGAGCGCGGCGGTGATGATCACTTCTTGGTTCATGGCGGCGATCCCCTTCCTCGACCGGGGCGCGACGCTAGCAGCGCCATTGCGCTAATCGCAATGCGCTGGCCGGGCGAGATCGCCGCTGCCCGTAGCGGGTTCCACGCCGGATGAGCCGTGGTCGCTCAGGCGGGATGGCTCGAAACAGCCTTGATGTGCAGGAAAAATAAGCGAACGGGGCCTTCCGTGCGGTCTCCGGAATCCGCGCTGCGGACCACCGTTCGGCCCGGCGCCCCCGTCACCCGAAGATCGGATTGACCTGCGAGTCAACTCACCGGCTGAGCCAGAACGCCTTCACCGTCGCGGCCACCTCCCGCCGCGCCCCGCGCGCCGAGACCCGCCGCAGCCCGTCCGCGGCCGCGTCGTGCCCCACGCCGTGCGCGTCCAGCCCGGCCCGCCGGCACAGCGCCACCGCCCGCCGCAGGTGGAACCGGCTCGTCACCACCGTGACCCGGCGCAGCCCGAACGTCCGCGCCGCGCCGAGGCAGGAGCACCAGGTGTCCACACCGGACTCGTCGAGCAGCACCGCGGAGGCGGCCACGCCCCGCTCCAGCAGGAATGCGCGCATCACCACGGGTTCGCTGTGCCCGCGCGACTCCGGGCTCCCGCTGACCAGGATCCGCCGCACCAGCCCGAGGTGGTGCAGCGCCACCGCGACCCGCAGCCGCCCGGCCAGGATGCGGCTCGGCGAGCCGTCCCGGCGCACTCCCGCGCCGAGCACCAGCGCCACCTCCGCGGGCGGCACCGAGGACAGCGTCCGGATGCGCCCGAAGCTGCGCACCCGGACCCACAGGAACGGAGCGGCGGCCAGGCCGAGCAGCCCGGCCGCGATCGAGGAGCGACCGCGCACCGGCACAGTGTGCCCGCCGCGGCCCGACGGCTTGCGGCGGACCCGCGCGGCGGCACCGGCCGGTGACCGGCACCGCCGCGCGGCCGGCGGATCAGGCCTCGTGCAGCGCGGGCTCGCCGTCGGCGACCACGAAGCTCTTCGCGGTCTCGGCCGCCGCGCCCGGCTCGCTCACCTTCGGCACCACCCGGTAGTCGGCGCGCACCTGGTCGGCGCTGAACCTGGTGCGCACGTAGCCGCGGCGGTTCTCGTAGAACTTGATGTGCGGGTTCTCCTCGAGCACGTCGCCCTTGCCGTCGTCATCGCCGTCCCCGCCGCTGGTGATCGAGGTGGTGACGAACTCGGTGGCCACCACCGGCGAGTCGGTGCGCTCGTGCTCGGTCTGCACCTCCGCGGCCCAGTGCTTGTGCACGTCGCCGGTGAGCACCACGCCGTTGCGGACCTGCTCGAAGCCCTTGGCCACGCGGTCCCGGTTGGCCACGTAGGCCGCCCACGAGTCGGTGCTGAACGCGACGCCGTCGTCGACGTCGTTGTCCAGCCGCGAGAAGAACACCTGCTGGCCCAGCACGTCCCAGCGCGCCTGCGAGTGCGCGAACCCGTCCAGCAGCCATTCCTCCTGCTCCGAGCCGGTGATCGTGCGGTTCGGGTCGAGCCGCTCGCGGCAGTCCACGTCGCCCACGTCGCCGCAGGGCTGGTCGTCGCGGTACTGCCGGGTGTCGAGCATGTGGAAGGTGGTCAGCCCGCCCCAGTGCAGCCGGCGGTACAGCTGCATGTCGATGCCCTGCGGCCGCGCGGTGGAGCGCAGCGGCATGTTCTCCCAGTAGGCCTGGAACGCGGCCGCGCGCCGGTCGAGGAAGGTCGGGTCGGGCTGCTCCGGGGTCTCGTCGGCCCAGTTGTTCTCAGTCTCGTGGTCGTCCCACACCACGATCCACGGCGCGGTGGCGTGCGCGAGCTGCAGGTCCGGGTCGGTCTTGTACTGCGCGTGCCGCTGCCGGTAGTTGGCCAGCGTGCGCGTCTCCGGCCCGGCGACCAGGCGCACGTCGCCGGGTTCGGCGGCGTACTCGTACTGGTAGTCGCCGAGGTGCAGGATCAGCTGCGGCTGGTCCTCGGCCATCCGCCGGTAGGCGGTGAAGTAGCCCTGCCCGTAGTTCGCGCAGGACGCGAAGCACATGGTCAGCTCGTCCAGCGCGCCGGGCGCGGGCGTGGTGCGGGTGAGCCCGGCGGGGGAGACGGCCCCGAGCGCGCGGAACCGGTAGTAGTACTCCGCTCCGGGCCGCAGCCCTCGGAGTTCGACGTGCACGCTGTGCCCGAGCTCGGGCGCGGCCTGGGTTTCGCCGCGCTGCACGATGCGGCGGAACCCGTCGTCCTCGGCGAGCTCCCACTGCACCGGCACGACCTTGTCGGGCATGCCGCCCTTGCCGTCGTCGGCGGTCGGTTCCGGCGCGAGCCGGGTCCACAGCACGACGCCGTCCGGCAGCGGATCACCGGAGGCGACGCCGAGGGTGAACGGGTCCCCGGCGGGACGGCTGCCCGCGCCGGGCAGCGACAGCGCGCCGGCGAGCGCGGAGCCGCCGAACGCGGTGGTGCCGAGCGCGGCGGCGCCGCCGAGCAGCACGGCGCGGCGGGAGACGGAGCGAGGTCGGGGCGTGGTGGGTTCGGGCATGTCGGGTCCTCCCAGCGCCCGCCCGCCGTCGGCGGCGCCGCGGGCGGGCGGACAGACGTGGCCTCTGCAGGCAACTCACTCGAACGAGTGGAAAAGTACGCACGCCTGATGGGCGTCCGGTTAACTTCCGGCGAAGACCGGCTGTGCATCGGCGAGGTCGTCCGCACGGCCTGCTCGGCAGCGCCTGATCACCAGGCCCGCTGCTCCGGGAGGGCCCGAGGTCCCGAGCGGATCAGCGCGGGCGCCAACCCGAACGTCCGGGCGGGCCGGAAGGCCCTGGCGGGCGGGACGGTCGGGGGCGGCGTTCCCACGGGCGGTTCGTGGGTTTCGTCGGGGCCATGTGGCTGAACCTAAGGCACGGACCCTCGATGGTGTGAACGTCATCCGGGGTCCGGTGACATTTCCCGCATGCCGATCTACCTGCGAAGATCGGCACCAGGAGCCGGTCGGCGGCGACCGCGCCGCGCCGCCGCCCGGCTCCGTCCCACCCGCTTTCCGGGCAGTCCCGGACCGCCCGGCGGAACAGTTCCGGACCGCCCGCGCGGGCTCGCGGAAGCGCCCCGCGTCGACCGCTCGCCGAATCCGACCGGAACGGATCTGTCGCCGCGCGCGTGCGCGGGTGGAGACTCGGGGGAGTCCCGCGCCGGAACTCTCGCGCCCTCGCCGGTTCCCGCAGCTCTCCGCACCTGCGCAGCGGCCTTCCGCCTTCGGGTGACCGCGGTTCGGGTCCCCGGTTGTTGAGGCTTGGCACTCGCCTCGGTAGAGTGCCAATCGAACGGCGCCGGAGCGCCCCGGCACCCGCGACGGCGGGGAGTCACGGAGCCGTCACCCAATCCACAGCCAACGCTTACGCAGGCCCCAGAAGGTGGAGGTCACACCGTGGCGAGCATCAAGCCGCTTGAGGACAAGATCGTTGTCCAGGCGAGCGAGGCCGAGACGACCACCGCGTCCGGCATCGTCATCCCGGACACCGCCAAGGAGAAGCCCCAGGAGGGCAAGGTCCTGGCAGTCGGCCCGGGTCGCGTCGACGAGAAGGGCAACCGGATCCCGGTCGACGTCAAGGAGGGTGACGTGGTCATCTACTCCAAGTACGGCGGCACCGAGGTCAAGTACAACGGCGAGGAGTACCTGATCCTCTCCGCTCGCGACGTGCTGGCCGTCGTCAACTGACGACCCGCACCACGCGCATCCCACCGCCCCGGTGGTCCCGCCTCCGGGACCGCCGGGGCGGTATCTCTTCGCAGCCGGTCCGCGGTGCGCCGCCCGCGCCCGGGTGCTGTCCACTTCGGACGGCGCCGTCCGGGCCCGCGCGCACCGGCACCACGAACTCCCACGTTGAAGGGCTGTTGAAAAATGGCTAAGCAGATCACCTTCGACGAGCAGGCGCGCCGTGCCCTGGAGCGCGGCGTCAACCAGCTCGCCGACGCGGTGAAGGTGACCCTCGGCCCGCGCGGCCGGCACGTCGTGCTGGACAAGCAGTTCGGCGGCCCGCAGGTCACCAACGACGGCGTCACGATCGCGCGCGAGGTCGAGCTCGACGACCCGTACGAGAACCTCGGCGCGCAGCTGGCGAAGAACGTCGCCACCAAGACCAACGACGTCGCCGGTGACGGCACCACCACCGCGACCGTGCTGGCCCAGGCGCTGGTCCACGAGGGCCTGCGGAACCTGGCCGCCGGCGCGAACCCGGCCTCCCTGGGCAAGGGCATCCAGGCCGCGGCCGACGCGGTGGTCGAGGAGCTGCGCTCCAAGGCGACCCCGGTCAAGGGCCGGGACAACATCTCCCAGATCGCCACCGTCTCGTCCCGCGACGAGACCATCGGCTCGCTGGTCGGCGAGGCGATGGAGAAGGTCGGCGAGGACGGCGTGATCAGCATCGAGGAGTCCTCGACGCTGGCCACCGAGCTGGAGGTCACCGAGGGCCTGCAGTTCGACAAGGGCTTCGTCTCGCCGTACTTCGTCACCGACTCCGAGCGGCAGGAGGCGGTGCTGGAGGACGCCCAGGTGCTGCTGCACCGGGAGAAGATCTCCAACATCCAGGAGCTGCTGCCGCTGCTGGAGAAGATCGCCCAGAGCGGCAAGCCGCTGCTGATCGTGGCCGAGGACGTCGAGGGCGAGGCCCTGTCGACGCTGGTCGTCAACGCGATCCGCAAGACCTTCCGGGTCGTGGCGGTCAAGGCCCCGTACTTCGGCGACCGCCGCAAGGCGTTCATGGACGACCTGGCCGCCGCCACCGGCGCGCAGGTCATCGCCCCCGAGGTCGGCCTGAAGCTGTCCGAGGTCGGCGAGGAGGTGCTGGGCGGCGTCCGCCGCGTCACCGTCACCAAGGACAGCACCACGCTGGTCGACGGCAAGGGCGCCAAGGACGACGTGCAGGCCCGCGTCGAGCAGATCCGCAAGGAGATCGAGGCGACCGACTCCGACTGGGACCGCGAGAAGCTGCAGGAGCGGCTGGCCAAGCTGGCCGGCGGCGTCGCGGTGATCAAGGTCGGCGCGGCCACCGAGACCGAGCTCAAGGAGCGCAAGTCCCGGATCGAGGACGCGGTCGCCGCGTCCAAGGCCGCGGCCGAGGAGGGCAGCGTGCCCGGCGGCGGCTCGGCCCTGATCCACGCCTCGAAGGTCCTCGACGACGAGCTCGGCCTGACCGACGACGAGGCGACCGGCGTGCGGCTGTTCCGCAAGGCGCTGGAGTCCCCGCTGTTCTGGATCGCCAACAACGCCGGCCAGGAGGGCGCGGTCGTGGTCTCCAAGGTCCGCGACCTGGACTGGGGCTCCGGCTTCGACGCGGGCTCGCTGTCCTTCGGCGACCTGCTGCAGCCCGGCATCGTCGACCCGCTGAAGGTGACCCGCTCCGCGGTCGCCAACGCGGCCTCGATCGCGCGCATGGTGCTGACCACCGAGAGCGCGGTCGTCGACAAGCCGGAGGAAGAGGAGGAGTCGGCCGGGCAGGGCCACGGCCACGCGCACTGACGAACTGCGCCGGGGTCCGGCGCGCGGCCCGCTCCGCGCGCCGGACCCGACGACTCCCCGGCCCCACGGGGCCCGAAACGCGATCAGGGGCGGCACCTGCGGGTGCCGCCCCTGATCTTCTTTGCGCGCCGCTCCCGGTTCCCGGAGCGGATGACGCCCCTCGTAGTCATCCGCTCTGACTCCCACCGGGCGGCGCCGTCACCGCCGATGCACGTCGGCGGCCGCCTGTCAGCCGGCCAAGGCCGCGACCCGCCGCTTGCGGGTCTTGATGATGACCTCGCGCTCCGACTCGGAAAGCCCGCCCCAGATGCCGTAGGGCTCCTGGACCGCCAGCGCGTGCCGGCGGCACTGTTCGAGGACCGGGCAGTGCTGGCACACCTCTTTCGCCTTCGCCTCGCGCCGCGCCCGTGCGGGACCGCGTTCGCCGTCGGGATGGAAGAAGTACGCGCTGTCCATTCCGCGGCACGAACCCCTGATCTGCCAGTCCCAGATGTCGGCGTTCGGGCCTGGAAGACGTCGAGTGTCCGCCATTGCGATAACCACCTCCCAGCGGTGGATCCCCTCCCTGCCGCGGCGGGTTGCCGCGGCCTCGCATGATCCAAGGTAGAACCGCGCCAACCCTTGTTCAACCCCTTTCGCGCCGAAAGCTGTTCACTGTCGGGTGATCTCTGACCGGTTGGATCAAGGGCGAGCTCCTTGCCACCGGCGGTCGTGATCCGGAACATGGCCGCGTGACTTTGCGGCAGGAACCCCTGACCGAGCGGCCCGCGCCCGCCCGGCAGGCCGAGCCACGACTTGCCGACCGAGCGGACGGCGCGGAGCGCTCCGGCGCCGCGACCGCCCGCCGCGAAGATCGCGCCGACCCCGCCGCACCGGGCTCCGCGGGCACCGCTCGCCCCGGTTCCGCCTCGCGCGCACCGCGCGAGCGGGGTGACGATCACCTGGTGCGCGACCGAGACCAGTCCCGGGACCACCCGGCTGAGGACGAACCGAACGCCGCGATCCCCGGTGCGGAACGGGGTCCCGCGGGCGAGACCCCAGGGGGCGCGATGGACGACGGGATCACCTCCGGGGTCCTGGGCCCCGAGGCCGGCTCGGACGAAGGCGGCCCCGAGCAGGGCGGCGAGGTCGCCGAACCCCGGCTGACGGTCGCCGCCGTGGCCCGGCGGCTCGGCGTCGCGCCGGCGACGCTGCGGACCTGGGACCGGCGGTACGGGTTAGGGCCCAGCGATCACGCCTCCGGTCGCCACCGCCGCTACGGCCCCGAAGACGTCGCCCGCCTTGAGCAGATGCAGCGAGCCCTGCTGCGCGGCGCCGCCCCCGCCGAGGCCGCCCGCTACGCGCTCCAGGCCACCCCGCCCGCCCCGCGCGAGGACGGCGCGGAGACCGCCGCCCCGCAGCCCGAGCAGCAGCCGGACCTCGTCTCCGGCGTGCTCGATTCGCCCGCCCAACTCGTCGTCGACTCCGCGCCGCACCCGGGAGGCCGCGGCCTGCGGCTGACCGGTGCCGGTCCGCGGGCGCGCGGGCTCGGCCGCGCGGTGCTGGCGCTGGACTCCTGGAACCTGCTGCGGCTGCTGCGCGAATCGATCGACGAGCAGGGCGTGCTGGTGACCTGGCGCGAGGTGCTCAGCCCGGTGCTGCGCGCGGTCTCCGAGCGCTGGCAGTACACCGGCTCCGGGGTGGAGGCGCTGCGGCTGCTGACCGAGTGCGCCTCGACCGCGCTGCGGGCGGTGCTCGCCGGCGCGGCCGAGCCGCGGAACCCGCGCCCGGTCGTGCTCGCCCCGGTCCCGGGCGAGCAGCAGGAGCTGGAGCTGGTGGCGCTGGCCGCCGAGCTCGCCGCCCGCGGCGTCGGCCACCGGCTGTTCGGCGCGGGCCTACCGCCGGAGGGGCTGGACGCGGCGGTGCGCCGCGCGGCCCCGTCGGTGGTGGTGCTGTGGGCCGAGCAGCCGCACTACGCGGACCCGAGCCTGCTGGCGGGGCTGCCGAACACCCGGCAGCGCGCGCGGATCTTCGCGGCCGGTGCGGGCTGGGCCCCGGGTCGGCTGCCGGGGCACGCCGAGCAGGTCGGCTCGCTGGAGGCGGCCGCGGAACGCATCAGCGCGACCGTCCTGGACTGAGGTGTGACCTAAATCACAGCAAGGTCGTTCCGCGGGGGTGTTCAGCTCTCCGGAGATCGTCAGGTGAACCCGCACTCGGGTTCACATTCGGGTGAACATCGCAGGTATGCGCCTTGAGCGGGCGGTGGCGGTCCACTGCGGACGGACGCGGAACGGGGTCTGCTCCGTTCCAGTGAACTCCTCGAACGAGCGGCGAACCCCGATCTCTGGACGGATTCAGCACTAGATCGTGTCAAGGTCCGTCCCGCTGCGTCCGATAGGGGAAGTGGAACGTCACTCGCCTGCAGGAAGGAGTTCCCGTGACGACGGTCCTGATCTGCGATGACCGACGCAGCGTCCGGGAAGGTCTCACCCGCGTGATGTCAGCTGTCCCGGGTGTCAGCCGGATCGACTGCGTCGCCCACGGCGACGAACTGCTCGCCCGCTTCGCGCGGCAAGCCGTGGACGTGGTGCTCGTCGGCACCCAGCGCGCCGTGCCGAACGGCGTGGAGGCCACCCGGCGGCTCGTCTCGGCCCACCCGCAAGCCAACGTGATCGTGTTCGGCGCTCCCGACGACGCCGGCAGCATCGCGGCGGCCATCGCGGGCGGCGCCCGCGGCTACCTCCGGTGGGACGCGTCCCGCCCGGAGCTGGTCGCCGCCCTGGCGCACACCCTCGCGAGCACCTCGGTGCCCGCGCCGCGGCAGCCCTCCGACCCCGGGGTGCAGCTGACGGAGCGCGAGCTGCAGGTCCTGCGCGGCATGAGCCAGGGCAAGAGCAACGGCCAGATCGGCCGCGAGCTCTACCTCTCGGAGGACACCGTCAAGACCCACGCCCGCCGGCTGTTCCGCAAGCTCGGCGTCCGCGACCGGGCCCAGGCGGTGGCGCACGGCTTCCGGCGCGGGCTGGTCGCCTGAGCCGAGCGGAGTGCCGCGGATGCCCACCTCACCCACCGATCCGGCCGTCCGCCGGGAGCGCGCCCGCGGGCGCGGGACCCAGCGGACCGCCGATCTCCTCGCGCGCCGACCTGCCCCGGCCTCCGGCCGTCGTTCCGGCGCTCGATCCCGGAGCTCCTCCGGGGACGCGATCGCACCCGCGCGGTGCGGGATCGGCGGAGGTTCCGCGTTCGCTCCTTCCTGCTGTGTGACGCCCCTCGCCGGGACGCGGCCACCGGCCGCCGACCGGTTCACCGCGGTGCCGCCGTTCGGGCCCGGCGGCACCGGCAGGACTGCGGCGTCCCCCGTCGAGCCTGGGCAGCGGCCCGGGGCCGGCGGGGGACCCGGCTCATGAGCCCGCCGCGGCGCGCTGCCGCGGCCCCTTCCGCACCGCCCCTAACACCGGCGCCTCGGCGCTCGGCCCGGACTCGGCGAACGACTCCGTGCCGGATGTCTGGTAGTTATGGGTGTGTGACAACGACCGCCGCTGGCCCCCACTCCCTGTTCAGGGATCTGTCCTCGCCCGGTACGGTGACCTCGGCGCCACGTGCGGTGCACGTGATGTTCGCTGGGCAAATCCGAGTCGCTTGAACGCGTAACACCAGGGCTGCTGTCTGCGATGAGCAACGTGGGGGACGGGCTGGACGCTCTTGTAAGCGCCGCCGTCGACGGCGATCGTCAGTCGATCGAGCGCTTGCTGGCCGAAATCCGTCCTTTGGTGGTGCGGTACTGCCGCGCCAGGGTTGGACGAAACGAGCGGTCGTTCGCTTCCGCGGACGACGTGGCCCAGGAGGTCTGCCTCGCCGTGCTGACGGCGTTGCCGAGCTACCGGGATCAGGGTCGTCCCTTCCTGGCGTTCGTGTACGGCATCGCCGCGCACAAGGTGGCTGATGCGCACCGTGCATCGGCCCGCAACCGCTCCGAACCGGTGGCGGACGTACCGGACACCCCGGAGTCCGAGGCCGGACCGGAGCAGCGGGCCATGCAGGGTGAGCTTTCGGGCAGGATGGCGCAGCTGTTGCGCGTCCTCCCGGCCAAGCAGCGGGAGATCCTGCTGCTCCGGGTGGTCGTCGGGTTGTCCGCGGAGGAAACCGCCGAAGCGGTCGGTTCGACGCCGGGAGCGGTGCGAGTGGCACAGCACCGTGCATTGGCCCGGCTGCGAAAGACGCTGTCCGCGGAGGAGGTGGTCTGAATGGTCGAGCGGGAGGAACCCGAGCGCGCCCCGCAGGAGCGGGAGCATGCCTCGGACGATCCCGTCGGTGCCGACCGGCAGGACGACCGTGCGGGTGGGACCGGTGGACCGGGCGAGGGCCCGGAGCCGCCCACCGCTGGCGAGGGAGCCGAGCTGATCGACAATCATGATTCCGACTCCGCCGCCGACGCGGCAGCCGGGTCGAACACGGCTGACATCGCCGACGGGACGGTGCCCCGCACCGGTTCCGGCGGCAACGGCGGAACAGAACTTGATCATACCGAGCGGTACGCGGGTTCCGCCACGTCCGACGCGCCCGCGGGTGCTGCGGACTCCGGCGGCGCGACGGCGAAGGTGCTGGACTTCCGGCAGCGCGCCAGCGTGACCGACGCCGACACCGAGCAGGCGACCGCGGAGGGCCTGATCGACCCGGACGAGGTCGGCGCCGAGCCGTTCGACCTCTCCGAGATCCAGGCCGACGACGCGCTGCTGGACGCCCTCGGCGGCACCAACCCCAGCGTGCCCGCGGAATCCGAGAACGCCGGGCCCGCGCTGGAATCGCTGCTGGTGGCCTGGCGTCGGGAGGTCGACGCCGCGCCCATCGGCGACCTGGTCGACCTGGACGAGGCGACCGCCGCGGTCGCCGCGGGCAGCCGTCCGCGGCGGCGGTCGCGGCGCAGGCACCTGGTCCCGGTCGCCTCGGCCGCGGCGGTGCTGATGATCGGCTTCACCGGGGTCGGCCTGGCCGCCCGGGACGCGATGCCCGGCGACATGCTCTGGGGCGTCGCGCAGGTCCTCTACACCGACCACGTGCAGGCGATCCAGGCGGCCAACGCCGCGCAGGGCGACCTCGACCTCGCCGAAGGCGCGCTGGACGAGGGGCGCCGCTCGGACGCGCAGGAGGCGCTGGAGCGGGCGGCCGAGCAGATGCGCGCGGTCGACGCCGAGCACGGGCTGGACCGGCTGCAGGCCGCGCACCAGTCGCTGGAGGCGCGCTACCGCAACTGGCACGACCCCTCCGACTCGCCGACCTCGGAGACCTACACCAGCACGCACGAGTCGACGACGGTCACCACGACCCCGCCGCCTCCGCCGCAGATGCCGCCGCCGCCCACGCCGTCGGCGCCGCCGACGACGAGCACGCCGAGCTCCTCGATGGAGCCGACGACCTCGCCGACCTCGCCGCCGAGCGAGACCAGCGGCAGCACCGACCGGCCGTCCAACGGCAGCGGCACCCCGGGCACGACCTCGGAGCCGGGCGGGCTGTTCTCGCCGTCCAACTGAGCAGCACGACGCGAAGCGGCCGGAGCGAGATCGCTCCGGCCGCTTTCGTTCGGGAAGCCCGCTGTCCGGTGCGGACCTGCTCGGGAGATCACTGCGGCGTGCTGATCCGAGCCGCGTGGATCTGGCCGCGTGGACGTGCGCGGGCGGAGTTCCGCGCGGGATCAGCGGGTGTTCTCGTTCTCCGTCTCGGTGACGCCGTCGGCGAACCCGCGGCAGTACTCCCAGCTGACGTAGTGGCTGGGCTCGGGCGCGTACGCCGGCTCGTGCGGGCGCATCCGGCCGTCGTGCAGCAGCTGCTCGAGGCTGGCGCGCAGCAGCTCCCAGTCGTGGTAGTGCGGCTCCCCGCAGTCGGTGCAGTCGACGACGATCCCGCGGACCCCGCGCGGTTCCAGCAGCGCCTGGTAGACCGCGAGATCGGTGAGGTCCGACAGCAGCTCGGCGCGCTCGTCGTCGCCCAGCGGCGGTCCGGCGTCGGGGCCCTGGTCGTCCAGCGCGCGGCTGGGGTCGTCCGGGTCCCCTGCGAACGGGTCTGGTGGCAGCGGATCGTGCGGCACGGACCGCACGGTACCGTCCGCGCCGGTGGCCAGGTCAGCACGGGGCGGTTCGCGCGCGTGCGCGGGTGCCGCCCACCACACCGGCCACCGGTCCTGACCAGCGGGTCGGTCTCTATCATGGGGGAATCGCACCTGCCGCCCGCTCCGGGGGACGACGTGGAACCGCCGCCTCCGGTGGCGCGCGGAGCGGCGATCTGAGCCCCGCCCGGATTCCTTCGGTACTCACCGTTGCTCGCAGGAAGGCACGCCGCCTCGCCATGACCAGCGAACTCACCGCTCCCGACCTGCCCGCGAAGTTCGCGACGCTCGGGTTGACCTTCGATGACGTGCTGCTGCTGCCCGACGAATCGGACGTGATCCCGAGCGGCGTCGACACCGGCACGCAGTTGTCCCGCAACGTGCGGCTGCGGGTGCCGCTGCTGTCGGCGGCGATGGACACCGTGACCGAGGCGCGCATGGCGATCGCGATGGCGCGGCAGGGCGGCGTCGGCATCCTGCAGCGCAACCTCGCCGTGGAGGAGCAGGCCGCGCAGGTCGAGGTGGTCAAGCGCTCCGAGGCCGGCATGGTCACCGACCCGGTGACCTGCTCTCCGGAGGACACGATGTCCGAAGTGGACGCGCTGTGCGCCCGCTACCGGATCTCCGGCGTCCCGGTGACCGAGCCGGACGGCAAGCTCGTCGGCATCATCACCAACCGGGACATGCGCTTCGAGGTCGACCACACCCGCAAGGTGCGCGAGATCATGACCCCGGCCCCGCTGGTGACCGCGCAGGTCGGGGTGACCGCCGACGCCGCGCTGGGGCTGCTGCGCAGGCACAAGGTCGAGAAGCTGCCGATCGTGGACAACGCGGGCAAGCTGCGCGGCCTGATCACCGTCAAGGACTTCGTCAAGACCGAGCAGTACCCGAACGCCACCAAGGACCCGGACGGCCGGCTGCTGTGCGGCGCGGCGGTCGGCGTCGGCGCGGACTCGCACGAGCGCGCGATGGCGCTGGTCGACGCCGGGGTGGACGTGCTGATCGTGGACACCGCGCACGGGCACTCCAAGGCGGTGGTGGAGACGGTGGCCACGCTGAAGAAGGAGCTCGGCACCTCCGTCGACGTCATCGGCGGCAACGTCGCCACCCGCGCCGGGGCGCAGGCGCTGGTCGACGCCGGGGCGGACGCGGTCAAGGTCGGCGTCGGGCCGGGCTCGATCTGCACCACCCGCGTCGTGGCCGGTGTCGGGGTGCCGCAGATCAGCGCGATCTACGAGGCCGACCAGGCGTGCCGGCCGGCCGGGGTGCCGATCATCGGCGACGGGGGCATCCAGTACTCCGGGGACATCCCGAAGGCGATCGCGGCCGGGGCCAGCAGCGTCATGCTGGGCAGCCTGCTGGCGGGCACGGCCGAGTCGCCGGGGGACCTGATCCTGGTCAACGGCAAGCAGTTCAAGGTCTACCGGGGGATGGGCTCGCTGGGCGCGATGCAGACCCGCGGGCAGGGCAAGTCCTACTCGAAGGACCGCTACTTCCAGGACGACGTGCTGTCCGAGGACAAGCTGGTGCCGGAGGGCATCGAGGGGCGGGTGCCCTACCGCGGGCCGTTGGCGCAGGTCGTCGACCAGCTCGTGGGCGGGCTGCGCTCGGGCATGGGCTACACCGGTTCGACGACCGTGCCGGAGCTGCAGCGGGCGAACCTGGTGCGGATCACCGCGGCCGGGCTCAAGGAGAGCCACCCGCACGACATCACGATGACCGTCGAGGCGCCGAACTACACCACGCGCTGACCTTCCGGGCCGCGCCGGCGACGTCCCCGGCGCGGCCCGCGCGCGTGCGCAGCCGGTAGGCGGCCCGCTGCGCAGCGCCGCCCCGCGGGGCGCCCGGCAGCCCCGGTGCGCTCGGGTTCCGGCGCGGGCGCGAGAATGTTCGACCGGAGTTCGCCGCCGCGAGGGAGGACCAAGGTGCGGGATCTGGTGGAGATCGGCATGGGCCGGACGGCCATGCGCGGCTACGACCTGGAGGACATCGAGATCGTTCCGTCCCGGCGGACCCGTTCGTCCAAGGACGTCTCGCTGTCCTGGCAGATCGACGCGTACCGGTTCGACATCCCGCTGGTGACCCACCCGACCGACGCGATCGTCTCGCCGGCGACCGCGATCCGCGTCGGCGAGCTCGGCGGCCTCGGGGTGCTCAACGCCGAGGGCCTGTGGGCCCGGCACGCCGACGTCGAGCAGCGGCTGGCCGAGGTGGTCCGCGCCGCCGAGGAGACCGACGACCCGGAGGTACCGATCCGGCTGCTGCAGCAGCTGCACGCCGCGCCGATCCGGCCGGAGCTGCTGGCCCAGGCGGTCAAGCGGATCAAGGACTCCGGGGTGACGGTGGCCGCGCGGGTCAGCCCGCAGCACGCCGAGGAACTCACCCCGGACCTGCTGGCCGCCGGGGTCGAGGTGCTGATGGTGCAGGGCACGATCGTCTCGGCCGAGCACGTGGCCCGGGACGGCGAGCCGCTGAACCTCAAGCGGTTCATCGGCGAGCTGGACGTGCCGGTGATCGCCGGCGGCGTCGGCGACTACCGCACCGCGATGCACCTGATGCGCACCGGCGCGGCCGGGGTGATCGTCGGGTTCAGCCAGTCCCGCTCGGCGACCACGACCCAGGTGCTGGGCATCGGGGTGCCGATGGCCACCGCGATCGCCGACGCGGCCGCGGCGCGGCGCGACTACCTGGACGAGACCGGCGGGCGCTACGTGCACGTGCTGGCCGACGGGGCGCTGGCCTACTCCGGTGAGATCGCGAAGGCGATCGCCTGCGGGGCGGATGCGGTGATGCTGGGCGAGGCGCTGGCCGAGGCCTCGGAGGCACCTGCGCAGGGCTACTACTGGACCGCCGCGGCCGCGCACCCGAACCTGCCGCGCAGCGAGATCGTCGGGTTCAGCGGCTCCGGGGCGGACCTGGAGAAGGTGCTGTTCGGCCCGAGCAGCGACCCGTTCGGCACGATCAACCTGTTCGGCGGGCTGCGCCGGGCGATGGCCAAGACGGGGTACTCGGAGCTCAAGGAGTTCCAGAAGGTCGGGCTGACGCTGCGCCGGTGAGGGCGCCTGGTCGCCGGAGGGCGCTGCGCCGGTGGCGCCGGAACCCGGCGCCACTGGGAACCCGGCGCCGCTGAGAGCGCTCGGCCGCTGGGAACCCGGGGCCGCTGAGAACCCGGGCCGCTGAGAAATCGGTGCCGCGGAGAAATCGGGGCCGCTGAGGACTGCACGCCGGCCCCGCGCCGCCGAGCACCGGGCCGCTGAGGTCCCGTCGCGTTCGCGACGCCGTGATCGGCCGACCGCCGGATCCCGCGCTGCGCCGGGCGGAGCAACCCCGGCCGAGAAGATCGGCGATTTTTCCCGAACCGCGCACGGTTCGCGCCAACGGCGTAGCTGTCAAGTCTGGCTACCCGCGAGTAATGACGTTTAACGTGGGCGGTATGGCTCACAGCAACGGTGCTTCAGGGCAGCAGCAGGACCACTACGACGTGGTCGTCATCGGTTCCGGCTTCGGCGGCAGCGTGGCGGCGCTGCGGCTGACCGAGAAGGGCTACCGGGTGGCCGTGCTGGAGGCCGGGCGCCGGTTCGCCGACGACGAGTTCGCCAAGACGTCCTGGGACCTGCGCCGGTTCCTGTGGGCCCCGCAGCTGGGCTGCTACGGCATCCAGCGCATCCACCTGCTGCGGGACTGCCTGATCCTGGCCGGGGCCGGGGTCGGCGGCGGTTCGCTGGTGTACGCCAACACGCTGTACCGGCCGCTGAAGCCGTTCTACCGGGACAGCCAGTGGGCGCACATCACCGACTGGGAGCAGGAGCTCGGCCCGCACTACGACCAGGCCGGCCGGATGCTCGGCGTGGTCACCAACCCCACCACCACGCCGTCGGACGTGGTGATGAAGCAGGTCGCCGAGGACATGGGCGTGGCCGACAGCTACCACTCGACGCCGGTGGGCGTGCTGTTCGACAAGCCCGGCGAGCAGGTCGCCGACCCGTACTTCGGCGGGGCCGGGCCGGAGCGCACCGGCTGCACCGAGTGCGGCTCGTGCATGACTGGCTGCCGGGTCGGGGCGAAGAACACGCTGGTGAAGAACTACCTGTACCTGGCCGAGGCCGGTGGGGCCGAGGTCTTCCCGATGACCACGGTGCACCGGCTCACCGAGGGCGCCGACGGGGGCTGGACCATCCGCACCCGCCGCACCGGGGCGAAGACGCCGCGGGGGCGGCGCACCTTCACCGCCGACCACGTGGTGATGGCCGCCGGGACCTGGGGCACCCAGAACCTGCTGCACCGCTCCCGGGACCGCGGGGACCTGCCGCGGCTGTCGGCGAAGCTGGGCGAGCTGACCCGCACCAACTCCGAGGCCATCGTCGGGGCGCAGATGCCCGCGCCGGACCCGGAGCGGAACTTCTCCGAGGGCGTGGCGATCACCTCCTCGTTCCACCCCGACGAGGACACGCACATCGAGCCGGTCCGCTACGGCAAGGGCAGCAACGCCATGGGCTTGTTGCAGACCTACCCGACCAGCGGGGCCGACCCGCGCCCGCGGTGGCGGCAGTGGCTGGCGTTCATCGCGAAGAACCCGGTGAAGTCGCTGAAGATGCTCAGCGTCCGCGGCTGGAGCGAGCGCACGATCATCCTGCTGGTGATGCAGAGCCTGGACAACTCGTTGATCACGCGGGTCAAGCGGGGCCTGTTCGGCTCTCGGCTCACCTCCCGGCAGGGCCACGGGGCGCCGAACCCCACCTACATCCCCGCCGGGGAGGAGGCGAACAAGCGCACCGCGGAGAAGATCGGCGGGCTCGCCGGCGGCACCTGGGGCGAGCTGGCGAACATGCCGATGACCGCGCACTTCATCGGCGGCTGCGCGATCGGTGAGAGCCCCGAGCACGGGGTGATCGACCCCTACCACCGGGCGTTCGGGCACCCCACGATGTCGATCGTGGACGGCTCGGCGATCACCGCGAACCTCGGGGTGAACCCGTCGCTGACGATCACCGCGCAGGCCGAGCGGGCGTTCTCGATGTGGCCGAACAAGGGCGAGCCGGACCCGCGGCCGGACCAGTCGGAGGGCTACCGCAAGGTCGATCCGGTGGCGCCGAAGCAGCCGGCCGTGCCCGCCGAGGCGCCGGCCGCGCTGCGGCTGCCGCTGGTGTAGCTCACCGCCGGGCCGCCCGGCTGCCCTGGCGGTCGGGTGGCCCGGGTTACCTGGGACAATGGCCTCCAGCACGCATTCGCCTGGAGGTTTCGACGACGTGTCCGGTTCCGCAAGCAGCCCCCACGAGTCCCCGCGCGCCGGCGAGGGGCCGGTGCTGGTCGTCGACTACGGCGCCCAGTACGCCCAGCTGATCGCGCGCCGGGTCCGGGAGACCCAGATCTACTCCGAGGTCGTCCCGCACGACACCCCGGTCGAGGAGATGCTGCGCCGCGATCCGGCCGCGCTGGTGCTCTCCGGCGGCCCGGCCAGCGTCTACGCCGAGGACGCGCCGCAGGTCGACCCGGCCATGTTCGACGCCGGGGTGCCGGTGTTCGGCATCTGCTACGGGTTCCAGGCGATGACCCGGGCGCTCGGCGGCACCGTCGAGCACACCGGCACCCGCGAGTACGGCCGCACCGAGCTGGCCGTCACCGGGGACGGCGGCGCGCTGCACGAGGAGCTGCCCGCGCACCACCCGGTGTGGATGAGCCACGGCGACTCGGTCAGCAAGGCCCCGGAGGGCTTCACCGTCACTGCGGGCAGCAAGGACACCCCGGTCGCGGCGTTCGAGGACCGGCAGCGGCGGCTGGCCGGCGTGCAGTACCACCCCGAGGTGGCGCACTCGCCGCACGGCCAGGAGGTGCTGCGCCGGTTCCTGCAGGACATCGCCGGCATCCGCCCGCAGTGGACCACCGCGTCCATCGTGGACGACACGGTCGCGGCGATCCGCGAGCAGGTCGGCGACCGGCGCGCGATTTGCGCGCTGTCCGGCGGCGTCGACTCGGCGGTGGCCGGCGCGCTCGTGCAGCGGGCCATCGGGGAGCAGCTGACCTGCGTGTTCGTCGACCACGGGCTGCTGCGCGCGGGCGAGCGCGCCCAGGTCGAGCGGGACTTCGTGGCCGCCACCGGCGTGAAGCTGGTGACCGTGGACGCCGCCGACCGGTTCCTGGAGGCGCTGGCCGGGGTCACCGACCCCGAGGAGAAGCGCAAGATCATCGGCCGGGAGTTCATCCGCGCCTTCGAGGGCGCCGCCCGCGACCTGGTGCGGCAGGGCGACGGCGACGTCGAGTTCCTGGTGCAGGGCACGCTCTACCCGGACGTCGTGGAGTCCGGCGGCGGCACCGGCGCGGCCAACATCAAAAGCCACCACAACGTCGGCGGCCTGCCCGAGGACCTGCAGTTCTCGCTGGTCGAGCCGCTGCGCGCGCTGTTCAAGGACGAGGTCCGCCGGGTCGGGCTGGAGCTGGGCCTGCCGGAGACGATCGTGCACCGCCAGCCGTTCCCCGGCCCCGGCCTGGGGATCCGGATCATCGGCGAGGTCACCGCGGACCGGCTGGAGACGCTGCGCGCCGCGGACGCCATCGCCCGCGAAGAGCTCACCGCGGCCGGGCTGGACCGGGACATCTGGCAGTGCCCGGTGGTGCTGCTGGCCGACGTGCGCTCGGTCGGGGTGCAGGGCGACGGGCGCACCTACGGGCACCCGGTGGTGCTGCGGCCGGTCTCCAGCGAGGACGCGATGACCGCGGACTGGACCCGGCTGCCGTACGACGTGCTGGAGCGGATCTCCACCCGCATCACCAACGAGGTCGCCGAGGTCAACCGGGTCACGCTGGACGTGACGTCCAAGCCGCCGGGGACCATCGAGTGGGAGTGATCCCGCCGCGCACGAACGGACCGCTCGCCGGGTGGCGAGCGGTCCGCTCTGCGTTGAGCGCCGGGATCGCGGGCGTCGAGGGCGCGGGTCACGGCGCACGCGACCCCGGCGGCCTGGCGCGGGTCCGGGCGGACCCGCGGGGGCTCTAGTTCTGCTCCACGCGGACGTAGTCGACGAGGAAGCGGACGTTGCCCGCCTTCACCTTGTCCACGGCGTCCTGGGACAGGCCGTAGTACGGCTCGCTGATGCCGTTGGAACCGTTCGGGTACTGCCCGCCGAGCGCGAAGTTCAGCAGCAGGAACTGCGGGTTGTCGAACACCCAGTTGCCGCCGCCCTGCTGGATCTGCTGCTTGGTGGTCTGCAGATACTGCTTGCCGTCGATGGAGAACGTGAATCCGTCCGGCGTCCAGTCCACCTTGTAGGTGTGCCAGTCGGCCGGGTCCATTCCCTCGAAATTCTGCTTGTTGGTGTACGGCGTGTTGCCGTGGTATTCGGGGCCGTGGATCGAGGAGCTGGTCCACGGTTCGCCGACGTTCTCCATCGAGTCGACCTCGCCGCAGTTCGGCCAGGACACCTCGTCGATGTTCGAGCCCAGCGACCACCAGGCCGGCCAGAGGCCCTTGGCGTTGGCGCCCTCCGGCAGCTTCAGCCGGGCCTCGTAGCTGCCGTAGGTGAACTCGAACTTGTCCTTGGTGTTGATGCGGGCGGACTGGAAGTCGTAGCTCTTCCCGTCCGGCGCCTGGAAACCGGGGGTGCTGCGCGGGTGGATGGCCAGCGCGCCGTTCTTCGCCCCGGTGGAGGCGTCGTCGTGGTCGACGTACAGGGTGTCCGGCGAGTTCACGTAGGCCTGGTTCTCGCCGTTGGTGGTGTCGAAGTTCTCGCCGGTGACCTCGGTCTGCCACTTGGACTGGTCGAGGCCGTCACCGTTGAAGTCGTCGAAGAACACCTCCTTCTTCGGAGCGGGGGACTGCGGCGCCGCGGCGTGCGGGGCCGGATCGGCCGATGCGGTGGCGAACGGGAACAGGCACAGCGCGGCGAGCGCGGTCCCTGCCGTCTTCATTCCGGATCGGGGCACGGAAGTCTCCTTCGGGGACGTTGAAAGGTGGGAGCGCTCCCAACGACAACAGGCTCCTCACCTGAAACGTTCCGGTAAAGGCTATATCGATGCAGTTCCGCGGTGAATGCTCCGATCGGCCGCCATTCCGGCATTGAACGGTGCACGGCATTCGCGGAGCACCGGGAAATCACCGTTTTTGCCAGTTGCACCCGGAGAATTCGGGGGAATTCACGAGGATTCGCGGCGCACGACCTCGACCGGCAGCACTTCGCGGCCCGGCGTCACCGGCTCGCCCTCGATCAGCCGCCGCAGCAGCGCCACCATGTGCACCGTCCGCAGCGCCGGGTCCTGCCGGATCGTCGTCAGCGGCGGATCCGTGTGCGGCGCGATCGCCGGCTGGTCGTCGAACCCGATCAGCGCCACGTCCTCCGGCACCCGCCTGCCCGCCCGGCGCAGCGCCCGCAGCGCGCCGCGGGCCATCAGGTCGTTGGCGGCGAACACCGCGTCGAGGTCCGGGACCCGCTCCAGCAGCGCGGTCATGGCCTGCTCACCGCCCTGCTCGGTGAACCCGCCGATCTCGCTGCGGCGCCGGACCTCCTGCTCGGAGTAGCCGGTCGCCTGGGCGAAACCGTTCAGCCGCTCCAGCCCGGCGAACTCGTCCGGCGGCCCGGCCACCGTCACCAGGTTCCCCCGGCCCTGCGCCAGCAGGTGCTCGGTGGCCAGCCGCCCGCCGCCGGTGTTGTCGTGGTCCACCGAGTGCAGGTCGTCGTGCGGGATGAACAGCCGCCCGCCGAACACCACCGGCAGCGGCAGGTCCCGCACCGCCGCGGGCAGCGGATCGTCCCGGTGCGGGGCCAGCACCAGCGCCCCGTCCACGTGCCCGCCGGCCAGATATCCCGCGATGCGCTCGTGGTCGTCCGGGCGGTGCACCAGCAGCAGCACCATCTGCATGTCCTCCGCGGACAGGTGCTGGGACACCGTGCGCACGGTGGCGGCGAAGAACGGGTCGTCGAAGAACTTGTTCTCCGGCTCGGACAGCACCAGCGCCACCGCCCCGGTCCGGCGGGTCACCAGGGTGCGGGCGGCCCGGTTCGGCACGTAGCCCAGATCGCGCACCGCGGCCAGCACCAGCTCCCGGGCTTCCGGGCTCACCCGCGGGGACTCGTTGATCACCCGGGCGACCGTGGCGCGGGCGACGCCCGCCCTGGCCGCGACGTCCTCCAGGGTCGGCCGTCCGTCGGGCACGGTCATCCGCAATCCCCCCTCGGCGTGCGCGGCATGCCGGATATCGGAGGAAGGGTAGAGCGTGAGTCGGAGCACGATCGTGCGCGGGGTGGGGGTCACGATCATGGCCGGGCGCGCACCGGCAGCGGCGGCGCCCGGCCCCCGGAGCTCAGCCCCGGCGCATCGACACGATCAGCAGCACCAGGCCCACCAGGACGGCCGCGCTCGCCAGCACCCACTCCAGCCAGAAGCCGGGGGTGCCGCCGAGCACCACCGAGCAGGACAGCAGCAGCGCCAGCACACCGGCGACCAGCAGCACGGCGTCCGGGTTGTTCCGCGCGGTCCGCGGTTCGCGGTCAGCCACGGCGCACCTCCACAGGTCCGTTCGACGAGGACAGTTCCAATCGCAGCGCGGCGGGTTCGTCCCCGAGCTCGCCGCGGTCGTCCGGCCGGCGGTCGTTCGCCCTGCCTCGCGCGGCTCCGTCGGCGGCGTGGTCGGTCACGGTGACCTCCCCGCCGGTGACCTCCGCGCCCAGGCAGCGCACCGGCCCGTGCTCGGAGCTGCACCGCACGTCCGCGGGCAGGCCGGCGGGCAGCAGCACCTGGATCGGCCCGGAATCCGTGCGCACCGAGGTCGTCTGCTCCTCGTCGAGGTGCAGCCCGCGCAGGTCCAGCGACACCGGGTGGTTCCCGCCGCGGTACCGCGCATCCAGCTGCGCCGGGGAGGTCGCCACGACGTGCTGCGGTCCCTGGCGTTCGAGCGCCGCGTCGCGGTCGGCGTCGTAGCGCTCCAGCCGCTCGTCCAGGTCGTGCACCGTGCCGATCAGCAGCGCCAGCGCGCCCACCGGCAGCGCGAACGCGATCAATCCGCGGCCGCCGCGCAGGAACGCGCCGAGCACCATGCCCACGCCGAGCACGGCCAGCGCGACCGCGGGGACCACGCGCGGCTCGGTGCCCGCGGCGATCGCGGCGGCCGCGGCCAGCACGGCGAGCGCGAGCGCGGTCCAGGTGATCCAGTGCCGCTTCGGCGCGGCGGGCTCGGAGCCGGCCAGGTCCCAGCCGTGGTGCTCGGCACCGAGCCGGTCGGTCTCCTCGTCCGGGGCGCCGGGGTCGCCGGACCGGGGCGCGGTCCGGTCGGCGTCGTGCCACGGCAGGCCGGCGTCCGCGGCGCCGACCGCGCCGGCGCCGGCCTCGGCGTCCCCGTGCTCCCCGGGCTGCTCGGGCTGCTCGGGCTGCTCGGGCTGCTCGGGCTGCTCGGCGTCCGCGGAACGCGGCGCGTCCGGGCGGTCCGGATCCGCGGACTCGCCGGCGGAACCCGGTTGCTCAGCGGGGCCGGCGTCCGCGATCCGCTCGGTGACCTGCTCGGACCGGTCCCGGTAGTTCCGGTGCACCAGGTACAGCGCCACCAGCGCGCCCAGGAACGCCAGCACCCCGGCGGAGTTCATCCACGCCACCGCGAACGGGAAGCCGAAGATCACCAGGAGCACCATCCCGGTCACCGCCAGCACGTTGCGGGTGGTGCCGGAAACCTGCGGCCGCTCCGGCGGCAGCACCAGCCAGCCCAGCAGGTACAGCGCCAGCCCTGCGCCCCCGGCGAAGACCGCCACCACGAACGCCACCCGCAGCAGCACGGGGTCGATGCCGTAGCGCCGGGCGATCGCCACCGACACCCCGGCGAGCTTCGCCTCGCCCCGCGGCCGCCGCGGCCGCGTCTCCCACATGTCGCGCAGGGTGTCCTGCACTCCGCCGCTCGTACTCATGCCGTTCACCATCGCCCGCGGGACGCGGTCGCCACATCGGGGACGCCCCTGAGCCCGGCCCGGAACGTCCTGGGAATTCCCCGATGCCCGCGCTCGCGCCCGGGTGGAACCATCGGAGTCGTGGAAACCCGCACCGCTCCGCAACGACCCGCCCCGCCCGTGCCGACCCCGAAGCTGTACCGCCGCCGCGGCGGGCGGCTGGTGGCCGGGGTCTGCGGCGGCATCGCCGACCACCTCGGCGTCTCGGTGCTGTGGGTGCGGCTGGTGTTCGCGGTGCTGACCGCGTTCGGCGGATCCGGGGTGCTGGCCTACGGGCTGCTGTGGATCTTCGCGCCGCAGAACAGCGGGGCGGAGCCGCCGACCTCGGCGCGGGAGCGGCAGCAGGGCCTCGGGCTGATCATCCTGGGTGTCGGGCTCGCGGTCGTCGTCGGGCTGCTCGGGGTGCTGCCGACCTGGCTGACCGGCCCGGTCGGGGTGGCGCTGGTCGGTGCCGCCGTGGTCTGGCGGGAGGCCGACGAATCGCAGCGGCGCCGCTGGCGCGAGGGGGCGCGCTCCGGCGTGGCCGGGGTGGTGCTCGGCGGCGGGGGCCGGGCCGCGGTGGTGCGGATCGTGTCCGGGGCGGCGCTGGTGGTGATCGGCGCCGTGGTCTTCCTGTCCGGGTCCGGCAGCCTCTCCGACCTGCAATTCGCGCTGCTGTCCACGCTGACCGCGCTGATCGGGGCCGCGGTGCTGACCGTGCCGTGGTGGATGCGGCTGGTGCGCGACCTCAACACCGAGCGGGCCGGGCGGATCCGCTCGCAGGAGCGCGCGGAGATCGCCGCGCACCTGCACGACTCGGTGCTCCAGACCCTCGCGCTGATCCAGAAGCAGGCCGGGGCCGAGCGGGAGGTGCTGCGGCTGGCCCGCGGGCAGGAGCGGGAGCTGCGCACCTGGCTCTACGGCCCCGGCGGCTACGGCCGCGACGGCGAACCGGCCGCTCCCGGAGCCCCCGGCGCGGGCCCCGGCCCGGAGCGGCCGCGCACCCTGTCGGCCCAGCTCGCCCAGGCCTGCGGTGAGGTCGAGGACACCTTCGCGATCAAGGTGCAGCACGTGGTCGTCGGCGACTGCGAACTCGACGAGCGGCTCTCGGCCCAGCTCGCCGCCGCCCGCGAGGCCGTGGTCAACGCCGCCAAGCACGCCGGGGTCGCCGAGGTCAGCGTCTACGCCGAGGTGGAACCGGAGCAGGTGGCGCTGTTCGTGCGGGACCGCGGAGCCGGGTTCGACCCGGAGGCGGTGCCCGCCGACCGGCACGGGCTCGCCGATTCCATCCGCGGGAGGATGGAGCGCCACGGCGGCTCGGTGCGGCTGAAGACGTCCCCCGGCGCGGGCACCGAAGTGCAGCTGGACATGCCGCGCCGGAAGAACGAGGAGGAGTCGTGAACGAACCGGTCCAGGTCTACCTGGTCGACGACCACGCGCTGTTCCGGGCCGGAGTGCGCGCCGAGCTCGCCGGCGCCCCGGACCAGGTGGAGGTCGTCGGCGAGGCCGGCTCGGTCGCCGAGGCCGTCGCCGGCATCGCGCACCACCGGCCGCAGGTGGTGCTGCTCGACGTGCACATGCCCGATGGCGGCGGGGCCGAGGTGCTGCGCCGGGTCCGCGGCGAGCAGCCCGACGTGGTGTTCCTGGCGCTGTCGGTCTCCGACGCCGCCGAGGACGTGATCGCGGTGATCCGCGGCGGGGCCCGCGGCTACGTCACCAAGACCATCTCGGGCCGGGAACTGGCCGACGCGATCTGCCGGGTGGCCCAGGGCGATCCGGTGTTCTCCCCGCGGCTGGCCGGGTTCGTGCTGGACGCGTTCGCGCAGGGGCCGGGCTCGGCGCCGATCGGCGACCCGGAGCTCGACCAGCTCACGCCGCGGGAGCGGGACGTGCTGCGGCTGCTGGCGCGCGGGTACGCGTACAAGGAGATCGCCTCCGAGCTGTTCATCTCGGTCAAGACCGTGGAGACCCACGTGTCCAGCGTGCTGCGCAAGACCCAGCTGTCGAACCGGTACGAGCTGTCCCGCTGGGCCAGCGACCGCCGCCTGGTCTGAGCCGCCGGGAGCCGTTCACCCCCGCCGGGTACCGCCCTCGCCGAGCGCCGGTGCCGCCGAGCGCCCGTGGCACGGCGCTACCGGGCGTGCGCCCACCGGCCGCTCTTCCACCGGTCACCGCCGATCACCCGTCCTCCCGGGCGGCCGCGGCCGGCGCGGGCTCCGGCTCGGCCGCCGGGGCCTTCCGCACCCGGGTCAACGCCACGCCGAGCAGCACCAGCGCGATGCCCGCGGGCACCCGCGCACCGATCCGCTCGTCCAGCACCAGCCAGCCGAGCAGCACCGACACCACCGGCATCAGGTAGGTCACCGTGGCCGCCGCGGTCGCGCCCTCGTCGGCGATCAGCCGGTAGTTCAGCGCGAACCCGGCGCCGGTGCCGAACACCCCGAGCACCAGCACCGCCAGCAGCGCGGGCAGCTCCAGCCGCACCGCCGGGAAGCCCTCCAGCGGCAGCGCGAACGCGGCGAGCACCGCGGCCGCGCTCAGCTGCATCCCGGCCATCGCCGGGGGAGCGGGCACCCGCGGCCCGGTCAGGTGCCGTCCGATGTAGACGTAGCCGACGCCGTAGCTGGCCGCCGCGCCCAGGCAGGCGAGCACGCCGGGCCCGGCGCTGGTGCCCTCCCACGGCGCCAGCATCAGCAGCACCCCGCCGAAACCGGCGGCCAGCCCGAGCACCATCCGCGGCGCGATCCGCCGCTGCGCGCCGAACGCGAACCCGAACAGCAGCGTCCACAGCGGAGTCGTCGCGTTCAGCGCTCCGGTGAGCCCGGAGTCGACGCTGCGCTCGGCCGCGCCGTACAGCGTCCAGGGCAGCGCGCTGGCGAACAGCCCGGCCACTGCCGCGTGCCCCCACAACCGCCGGTCCCGGGCGAACCGCACGCCCTGCGCGGTGCACAACCCGAGCAGCACGAGGGCGCCGAGCACGATCCGCCCGAACGCGATCTGCACCGGGGACAGCGCCCCGAGCCCCATTTTGATCAGCAAGAAGCTCGCGCCCCACAGCACGGCCAGCAGCCCGAGCCGCAGGTAGCTGATCGGATTCGCCATCGTTCCCCCTCGCTCGCGGTGGTGCGGGACCACTCTCGGCCGCGCGGAACCGTTAGCACA
>Ga0164243_10001862_pt1 | contig 35424 bp, 26 predicted proteins | sample OricompcompostOP_FD_108781 | JGI IMG/M metagenome (GOLD analysis project Ga0164243, IMG submission 108781) | Organic Plus compost microbial communities from Emeryville, California, USA - Original compost - Organic plus compost (OP) | ecosystem: Engineered > Solid waste > Mixed feedstock >...
CCACTTTCACCGCACCCACCGGGTTGCAACAAAGCGAGCTGCTCGGCTTCGAGCTGGTGGTGGGCAACGGCGTGCAGAACAGCCTGCCCGATCTGGTGAACGTATCGATTCCCGTCGACCAGGGCGACAACATTGCGCCGCAGGCCGACGTTGCCGCGTCGTCGCAGAACAGCGCCGACGGCCAGGGCGCGGCGAAGGCGATCGACGGCGTCGCCGACGGTTATCCGGGCGATCACACCCGGGAATGGGCCAGCCAGGGCGAACGCGCCGGCGCCTGGATCGAACTGCGCTGGGCGAGCCCGGTCCGCATCGACAAGGTGGTGCTGTTCGACCGTCCCAATCTCGATGACTGGATCAGCGGTGGCACGCTGAGCTTCAGCGACGGTTCCAGCGTACCGGTGCCGGCGTTGCAGAACGACGGCTCCGCCAGCGCGGTTTCCTTCCCGGCGCGAACCGTCACCAGCGTGCGTTTCACGGTCACCGCGGTGGGCAGTGCCACGCTCAACGCCGGCCTGGCCGAAATCCAGGTGTTCAGCGCCAGCCAGGGCGGCAATCATCCGCCCGTGGCCGACGCCGGCGCCGATCAGACCGTGGCGCAGGGCAGCCTCGTGCATCTGAGCGGCGCCGCCAGCCACGACCCGGACGGCGATGCCCTGACCTATCAATGGACGCAGGTGGCGGGCAATACCGTGGCGCTGTCCGATGCCCGCGCCGCGTCGCCGACCTTCAACGCGCCGACGGGTCTGGCGCAGAACGCCACACTGACCTTCCAGCTGGTGGTCAATGACGGCGCGCAGGACAGTCAGCCGGCGCTGGTGCGCATCACGGTGACGGCGAACGGCGCCGACAACGTGGCGCCACGGGCAGCCGTGACGGCCTCGTCGGAAAACAGCGCCGACGGGCAAACCGCCGCCAAGGCCGTCGACGGCTCCAGCGACGGATACCCGGGCGATTACCGGCGGGAATGGGCCAGCGCCGGGGAAAAAGCCGGCGCCTGGATCGAGCTGCACTGGGACAATGCGGTCACCCTCGACCACGTGGTGTTGTTCGACCGGCCCAACGCGGATGACCAGATCACCGCGGGCACGCTGACCTTCAGCGATGGCGGCAGCGTCGCGGTGGGGCCGCTCAACAACGACGGCAGCGCCACCCGGGTGGATTTCACGCCGCGCTCGACCAGCCGCCTGCGCCTGACCGTCACCGGCGTCAGCGCCAGCACGCGCAATGTCGGGCTGGCGGAAATCCAGGCGTTCACCGCCCCATCCCAGGTCAACCAGCCGCCCGTCGCCAACGCCGGTCCGGACCAGACCGTGGCGCAGGGCGCGCGCGTGCAGCTGGACGGCTCCGCCAGCAGCGATCCGGAAAACGCGGCCCTGACCTACGCCTGGCGGCAGACGGCCGGCCCGGCGGTGACGCTGACCGACGCCGCCACGATTCACCCCGGTTTCACCGCGCCCGACGGGCTCACGCAGAACACCCGGCTGAGCTTCGAGCTGACAGTGAACGACGGCCAGCAAAACAGCGCGCCGGCCAGTGTGACGATCACCGTGTTCGCGCCGCAGGCCGACATCAACCTGGCGCCCCAGGCCAGCGTATCGGCATCCTCGGAAAATCGGGCCGACGATCAGCTCGCCAGCAAGGCCATCGACGGCGTGGTGGACGGTTATCCCGGCGATTATCGGCGCGAATGGGCCAGCAACCGCGAACGGGCCGGCGCCTGGATCGAGTTGCGCTGGGCGCAGCCAGTGACGGTCGACAAGGTGGTGCTGTTCGATCGCCCCAATGCGGATGACCAGATCACCGCGGCGGTGCTGCAATTCAGCGACGGCAGCAGCGTGTCGACGCCGGCGCTGGCCAACAACGGCGCGGCCACGACCATCAGCTTCGCGCCGCGCACCATCACCCGTGTCCGGCTCACCGTCAACGCTACGTCCAACCAGACGCTGAACGCCGGCCTCGCCGAATTCCAGGTGTTCGGCACCGCACAGTGACACCGCTGGCGCGCCCCGGCCCGCGTCGGGGCGCGCCCATTTCGCACGCATCGACACGATCCGCATCAAAGCCCATCGCGATCGCTCCGGCAGCGCACATAACCCCATCGCCGGCGTCGTTATGATCCCCATCGGGTGGAATCCGTCCGCTGCGGCAGCGGGTGGACACCGCGACACCAACACCTCACGTTTCGATCAAGGAGCGATAGCGCAATGGCCGGGCCCGGTATTTCCGTGATCATTCCCACCTACAACGGCGGCCGCTTCATTGCCGATACCATCCACAGCGTGCTGGCGCAAACCTATCCGGCGCAGGAAATCATCGTCGTGGTGGATGGTTCCACCGACCAGACCTGCGCCATCCTGCGCCAGTTCGGCCATCGCATCCGCGTGCTGGAACAGGACAACGGCGGCGTCTCCAGCGCCCGCAATGCCGGAATGCGTATAGCCTGCGGCGATTACATCGCGTTTCTCGACGACGACGACCACTGGCGTCCCGACAAGCTGCAACGCTACGTGCAGGCACTGCCGCTGGCCGAGCGCGCGCAGGCCCACTTTCTGTTCTCGAATTTCAAGCGCAAGGATTTTCTCACCGCCAGGGAATATCCGCAGACCAACACCGATCTCAATCCCTATCTGTTCGATTACACCAGCCTGCTGTCGAAACAGGACGCCATCCATCTGCTGAATCGGGATCAGGCTTTTTCGCTGCTGCTGCGCGGCTATCCGATCTACCCCAGCACCATCATGGTGGCGCGGGCGCTGCTCGAAGGCGTGTTGTGGCCGCAGGATTTCAAACTCAGCGAGGATTTGCTGTTCAGCTTGCGCCTTTCGCAAAAGACCGCTTTCATTTACATCGACGAAATAATGACGACCATCCACCGACATGATAAAAATGCCAGCGCCTATTTGCTGTCGATGCTCGAATCGGATACCCGGGTCCTGCAACGGGCCTGTCGCGAACCGATTTTCTCCGCCGAACAAAAGTCCCGGATACGCCGGGCCCTGGGCCGGCGATTCTGCGGGCTCGGCTGGCATTACCGGCAGGAGCGCAAACGGGGCGCGGCGCTCAACGCCTATCGGCGCTCGTTCCCCTACCCGGGCGCACGAATCAAGGCGATGAAGGGCATACTGGCGACGTCGCTGCCGGATATCAGCGGTCTGATCCAGTCCGGCACCGATATCAAGCCCCCCAACAGCTGAGCGAACCCGGCACAATCGAGGTATCAATGAAAGCCCTGTGGATCACCTGGGAAAATCAACGCCGCAACCGCAGCATGGCCGACCAGGTTCAGGCGCGGTTATGCGAACTTTCCTATACGGGAAAAAGCCGCGTTCTGCGTTATCTCAATCTCGGCATACAAACGGTGCGCATCATCGGCCGGGAAAAGCCGTCCGTGGTTTTTTACCAGAACCCTTCGATCGTGCTGGCGGCGCTGGTTGCCGCCTGGCGCAAAATCACCGCGCACCGCTTCCAGCTGGTCGGTGACTTTCACAACGCCGGCGTGTTTCCGCCGGTGGGCCGGGCGGTGACCCGATGGGTCGCCAGAAATTCCGATCTGGTCATCGTCACCAACACGCAGCTGCAAAACGAAGTGAACGACTGGGGCGCGAAATCCATCGCCATGCCCGACCCCATCCCCGACCTGCAAGGGCACGTTGCTGCGCGCCGGGATGCCGCGGCGCCGCTGCAGCTGCTGTTCATTTGCAGCTGGGCCGAGGATGAACCGATCGCCGAGGTATTCGGCGCGGCGCAGCGGTTGCAACAGGCCGGAGCCGCCGTGACCATTCGCATCACCGGCCGCCCCAAACTCGAACGTTTCGTCGCCAATGTCGCGGTGCCGGACAATATCGCGCTCACCGGTTATTTGTCCGACGAGGATTTCGAGCGCGAACTGCATGAGGCCGATGCAATTCTGGATCTCACCACCCGCGACAACTGCATGGTATGCGGCGCCTACGAGGGCGTTGCCGCGGAAAAGCCGTTGATTCTTTCCGGCAACGCGGCCACGCGGGCGTATTTCAACCGCGGAGTTCTGTTCACCGACAACAGCGCCGACGATATCGCCAGCCAGATATCAGCCCTGATCGAGCGACACGAAGGTCTGGCCGCGGACGTGAAGACGCTCAAACAGGAACTGCTGCAACGCCAGCAGGCGGCGCTGCATCTGCTGCAAAAACAACTGGACAATGCCGCCGGCAACGCCGGCCAGGCTTCTCTGCCCTGATCGCCCGATAAAAAAATATCGGCCAATGAAAAAGGGCTGCATTCGCAGCCCTTTTTTCATCGTCGATGACACTCAGTTGACGCGCAGCACCGGCGGTTTCGGCGCGGCCTGGGCGGGAGCCTGCGTACCGACACCGATGTAGGGGTTGCCGTTGGCATCGCGGGCAGCCGGCGTGTCCGTTTGCAACACGACGTCGTCGATGTACATCGTTTGCGTCTGCGGCGCGCCACCGTTCCAGTAGGTGAAGATATAGGCCGATTCCGCGAAGGCACTGGCGTTTTTCAGGGTGATGCGATCCTTGCTCTCGCCGATCAGCACGCCGTCTTTCCAGAAACGAACGACCGCGCGGCCGCCCTTGGCAGCGGGAACCGAATCGAAACGCACGTACATTTCGTAGGTTTCCCATTTGTTGAATTGGGGAGCATCCGATTTCTTGCCGAACTGATACCAGACCTGCTCGCCTTCATAAATGAATTGATAGGGATAGGTGGCATCGCGCAGGTTGATATACCAGTCGTCATAGCCGAGGTTGGCGCTGCCGGCGGCGTCCGTCGTATGTATGCGCAGGAACTTCAACCAGGGATTGGCGGAAAAGCTGAAACCGGACGGATAATACGTTCTCACCCGGAACCATACTTCACCACCGGCGGGAACCTTGGCCGGGAAATTGATGATGCCGCCCCAGATACCAAAACCTTCCTGCCCTTGTTGAATCGTATTTTTGGCAGCAAACTGGCCTTCGAAAACCTGATCCTTGCTGAAAGTGGCGGCGGTGGCGTCGTTGAACGCGGTATCACCGAACGCCTTGGCACCCAGCGTACCCGTGTTGAAATCGATTTTCTTCTGCCACGCGAAGGCGCCGGTTGATGCGGTCAATGCCAGCGCCAAAAACATAACTTGTTTGAACTTCATAAAATTCACCAAGCCTCGTAAGCTTAAATATCCTGATGTATGGATAGATCAAGAGCCCTGTTGGAATCCGATGCATCCGGCTGCGCGCTCAACATCCACCTCAAGTCACCGTGCTAGTATGATTCCAACAACCCCAAATGCAAAGTTTGGTCCGGCGAAAAACTGCGCAAAAAACTTATATTTATGATCACTTTCACAAACATTTTTTTGCAAAAAAAGCAACATCGAATTTGCACAAACTACAGCCCCGCCCAGCAGCGTATTTAAACCTCTCAGTTTTCAAAGAGTTAAAGCTTTTTTCCAAATCGATAAGACCCGCTTTTTTCCATCTTTCCCCGCCCCAAAACGGGCTCCACCGGGCGCGCCACAAAGCCCGCCGTCATTATTTAACCATCGCCCCTTCGTGACGGGGCGCCACAACACAGACCCGCGGCGTCGCCAACGGGCGGCACAACGGGCCATCGGGAATGCGACACCGCAGACGTTGTTGCTCGCATCGGTCATTTCCAACGGCCATCCCACTCGATCGAAAACGCGGACGGTTTTTTTGTTTTTTTCACGCCGTCCGTTGCGGCTATCGTGAACGACAGCGCCGCCGCCAAGCCATCTTCAAACGGCGATGGCCCGACGTAAAAGCCGCCGCCAGAACCAACGCACCACACATGACTTTCGCGACCGCAGCGAGCAACGCTCGATGCACGCGATACATCACTGGCGCAGCCGTCCATTGTTCAGCCGCTGCAACCGCACGCGGTTTCATGCCCGGCGCAATCCCTCTCACCGACTCCATTTTCAATCAAAAAAACGACTGTTTCCGCCTGCATCGACCCGACCGATGGATTCGAAGCACGCCACGCATACATTGCACATCATCGCGGCTTCGCGCCAGTTGAATGCCGATCAAAGCCATTTCATAATGCACCGGCCACCGCCGCAGCATCCCGGATCAACACCACCGGGAAATCCCACAAGCGGTGTGGCCCGGCGATTCCACTGCGCGGTTTTGGTATAGCTGAGCGCTGCTCTGACGTTGAAATGGTTTGCATTGCAGAGCGAACGGCCACTTGAAGGAAACGAACAGGATTCTCAGACAAGCAAAGCGCAACGTTTGTGGCACATTCTTTTTTTAGCGCTTGCATCACGCTTACCATTCAGAGACAACGGAAATGATCAACCGCTCGATAAAAAAAATCATCTCGATACTGCCGGTCGGTCTTCAGCAGGGGCTGAAACGCTACCAGCACGGCCGCCAGATAGCCGCGGGCAAATTCGTGGGCGGCGAACCCGAATTCGACCGACTGGCGGAATGGGTCGCCGCCGGCGACTGGGTGATCGACCTGGGAGCCAATATCGGCCACTACACCCATCGCCTGTCCGACCTCGCCGGCCCCGAGGGACGGGTCATCGCCTTCGAACCGATGGTGCGCACCTTCGAGCTGCTGAGCGCCAATGTCGCCCGCTTCCGCCACCCCAACGTCAGCCTGATCAATGCCGCGGCCTCCAGCAGCGCCGGCATCGCCCGCATGGATCTGCCCAATTTCACCACCGGCCTGGACAATTATTATCGGGCCAGCATCAACGCAACCGGCCATCACTCGATCCTGACCCTGCCGGTGGACAATCTCCAGCTGCACGGCAAGGTGACGCTGGTCAAGATCGACGTGGAAGGGCATGAATTCGAAGCCCTGCAAGGCATGACCGAACTGCTCCGGCGCGACCGGCCGACGCTCATCGTCGAATCCAGCGGCGATGAACGCGTGGAGCAGTTGCTGACGGAACTCGGTTATCAGTGGACGCACACGGCCAGTTCGCCGAATCGGGTCTATATCCATATCGGCGCGCAGGCGGCGGTCAATCCGGAGCCGGGATCGGTATCGGAGACTTCGGCCGCATAAGCCTTCGGCGCGAAATCCCACCACTCCAAGCAACCGTTATGGAAAGGTAAACGCGGCGCGGCCGGAAATCCGTTCTACGCGGTGGCCGCGCCGCCGACGACCACCGGCGCTTTTTCGCTGCTCAAGCTGGTCTGGCGCCTTGCGATATTGACCAGAGCCACCGAGAACGCGAGGTTGATCCACAGGAAGGGATAATACGTCACGGTGACGAATTGACCGGCGATCAGGAAACCGATCAGCGCCGTGTCCAGCCCCTTCGCCACGGCTAGGTAAAACCCGCTTTCCGGCAGATCCCTGGCCAGCCGCCGCGTTTCGGCATTGGTGCGAAAGCCCCGATAGATCAATATCAAAAACACCGCCAGCCCGGCGCCGCCGGCATCGGTTCCCACTTGAATGAAGATATTGTGCGGCAGCTGCGCGTGGGCATAAAGCATGTCCCCGGAAAAATACCGCTGATAATAGGGCGCAAAATTGAAATAACCGACACCGAGCACCGGATGCTCCTTGATCATGTCGATGCCGTGGCGCCAGTACAACAAGCGCTGCTCCGAGGTCCGGTCGGTGCCGATATTGGTGAAACGCAGCTTCTGCTCCTCCGGCATCACGAACCAGATGAGCCAGCCCAACATGCCAACCAGGATGATCGATTTCAGCGACAGCCTTCCCTTCAGCACGCTCTGGTACAACTGCACCAGCAGACCGATCTGGCCGCCCCGGCTGCTGGCGCCGATGACCGTCATCGCACCGGTGACCGGCAGCGCCATCATCAGCCAGTAGCGACTGCGGGTCAGCCAGGGTTTCATGAAAATGGCCAGCTCGTAGGCGACCGGCGAAAACATCAGCATTTGAATCGCCAGCTCACCGGAGTTCTGGAAAAAACCGGGCGGCCCCATCAGGCCCCAGCTGGTGAAACCGAAGCCTCGCATCGTCCAGGTGCGCGCGCCGTGGGATGACAACTTGAAACTGGCAAGAAGAAATATCGCAATGAAAATAAAAAATCGCTTGGGTGTATTGACGATGTTGATGATCAGAAAATAAATGAGGAGCCATCCGTAATAATCCTTGAGATGACTCCAGGATGTGTCCGGGAAATAGGCATTGAAACCGGAGGCGATGATCACGCCGAAAAAAATGAGAAGCCATTTGTTGGTGGGATCGCGCACCCATTTCGCGCTGCGGTCGGACATCCAGCCGAGCAGTGACAACAGCAGAAAGACCTGGGCCCAGGGCAAGAAATTGAGGGCCGGAATGATCGACTGCGGCCGCACGTATTCGATGAACAGATAACCGCAGATCATCCAGAAGGAGAAATGCTCCTTGCGGAAATATTTCCACATGGCCTTGAATTTCAGCGCGTAGAACTCTTCCATCATCAATGCTTCCGACGCTTCACGTGATCGACCAGCACACCCGCCGACGACGCCACCATGGACTCGCACCGCGCAAAGAACGTTTCGTTCGCCCGGAACGGATCGTGAATGTAGGGGCTTGGACTGGGCAGCCACAGCCCCGCCAGCGTCACCTGCGCCTGCCGCGCCACGTGCTTCACGCCATCGAGGTGTGAAGGCTCCATGACCACCAGCAGATCGGAGGGGCGGGCATCGAACTCAGCGATATTGCGGGTTCGATGGCCGCTCAAATCCAGGTTGATGCTTTCGGCGTAGGCGATCGCGCGCGGATCGGCCCGCGCATCCTTGCGGCAACTCAAACCGTAGGAGGCGACCTCTACACCAAGGCTCTGTGCGTACACCTCCGCCAGCGGACTGCGGCAGATATTGCCGTGGCAGATGAAGATCAATCTGTCCACGCGTCGCCAATCCAGCGAGCGAAACATCCGGTAACTACCGAACCACATGAGAGCCCGCTCCCGGGAGGCGTTGAGCAATCCCCTCCTGGAGCCATAATTGTCGTTGATGTAATCAATTGCAGGCTTTAGCATGGCCGCTGATTTTCGTATTTTCCAACGTAGAAATTCATCCCTCTTCTTCAACCTGATCCAAGTTTTTCCGAAAGCATGTCCACGCTTCCGACAAAGATTCTGGTTCTCGACGCCAACCAGCGCAGCGCGCTGGCGGTGGTGCGTTCGCTCGGCCGGCATTCGCAGCTGCAGGTGCTGGCGGCCGATGAAACGCCGACCGCGCTGGCCGGCCGCTCGCGATACTGCGCGGCCTATCACCGCTATCCCTCGCCCCGGCGCGAACCGCAGAATTTTGCCCGCTGGCTCGACGAATTCATCGAGGCCAATGCCATCGACTGGATTTTCCCGGTCACGGAAATCAGCAGTCAGTCCATTTTAACCTTACAGCCGCTGCCGGGTCGTTGTCGTATTCCCTTTGCCGACCTCGACACCGTAATGGCGCTCGCGGACAAGGGCAATCTGATCCAGCTGGCCGGGCGCCTCGGCATTCCCCATCCGTCATCGCGCTGGTTCGCCGACGGCGCCGCGCTGAACCCTGCGGATGTCAGCCGGTTTCCGGTGGTGCTCAAACCCTGCCTGTCGCGCCTGCGTCTCGCCGACGGTTGGCTCGACACCTCGGTTCACATCGCCCGCGATGCGCGCGAACTCGCCGATCTGCTCGCTCACAAAACCTACCTGCAACATCACCCGTTTTTGCTTCAGGAATTCATTCCCGGCAGCGGCGCGGGAATTTTCGCACTGTACGACAACGGCCGGCCGGTCACCTTTTTCGCCCACCGGCGCCTGCGCGAAAAACCTCCGCGCGGCGGTGTCAGCGTGCTGTCGGAAAGCGCCAGACCGAATCCGCAAATGCTCGACATGGCGCGGCAGCTGCTGGACGCGGTGCAATGGCACGGCGTCGCCATGGTGGAGTTTCGTGTCGCGCCCGACGGAACTCCGTATTTGATGGAGGTCAACACCCGCTTCTGGGGATCGCTGCAACTGGCCATCGACGCCGGCATCGACTTCCCCTACTGGCTCTACCAGGTCTGCAACGGCCAGTCTCCGCAAATCGCCGATTACCGGATCGGGCAACGGCTGCGCTGGCTGCTCGGCGATTTCGACAGCCTGTACCTGACCCTGCGTGACAGACAGTTCTCCACCCGGCACAAATTCGCCATCCTGCGCGATTTTCTCACTCCCCGCCCCTTCTCCACCCGTCACGAAATCAACCGCTGGCGCGACTTCGGCCCCGCCTGGCACGAACTGCGGGCCTACCTGAAAACGCTGCGCCGATAAGCGGTCAGCGCGGCGCCGTATACAGCTCGATGTAACGCCCCAACATCGTCTCCATGCCGAAACGCCCGCCGACGGCGGCGCGTCCGGCCTCCGCCAGACGCCTGGCCTGCGCCTCGTCGCCGAGCAACGTCATCAATCCGGACGCCAGCGCCGCCGGATCGCCGGGCGGCACCAGCAGCGCATCGACGCCTTCGGTCACGATCTCCTCCGGGCCGCCGCAGCGCGTGGCGATCACCGGCAGCCCGGTCGCCAGCGCCTCGATGGTGGAAATGGAAAACCCTTCGGACAGCGAGGACAATGCGAACAAATCTACCTGAGCCAGAAAATCCGCACTGTTATTGGAATAACCCAGGAAATGGACGTGGTCGCCAACCCGCTCGGCGCGCATCAGGCGTTCGAGTTCCGCCATCAGCGAAGCCTTGATATCGCCGGCGATCACGAAGTGGACCTTGGGAAAACGTTCGATCACCGGCCGCACCGCGCGGATCAGCACATCGTAGCCCTTGGCCGGGCGCACATTGCCCAGGCTGCCCACCAGCACGGCATCCGTCGCCAGCCCGAGTTTTTCCTGCAACGCGCCGCGCCGGTTGCGGCCGTAACGGCTGATGTCGATGCCGTTGTAGATCACCTCGGTTTTCGCCGGATTCAACAGCCCCTCGTCCCGAATCGACTCGCTGAGGCTGTTGGAGACGGCGACGAAGCGGCGCACGCCCCAATTCATCAACTGGAATTTCAAACGCCGCAGGCGTTCGTTGGGATTGACATCCACCTTGCCGTGGAAGGTTGCGATCACCGGGCGCCGCGTCAGCAGGCCGGCCAGCGCGCAGTACACATTGGAGCCCAGCAGATGCGATTGAATGACATCGATGCGCTCGCGCCGGATGATGCGTATCAACTCGCGCAGAAAACGCCAATTGAAGGCGCCCTTGGCGTCGATCACGATGGGTTCGAGCTGGCGCCGACGCAGTTCGTCGTGCACCCAGCCGGGGCCGCGGATCAACACCACCGATCGGTAACCGCGGGTGCGCAGGCGATCGGCCAGTTCGATGAAAACGGTTTCAGCGCCGCCCGGGCCGGTGGTGTCGATGACATGCAGAATGGCTTTCATGGCCAAGTGGCTTCACCAGAACAGTTTCAATACAATCTTCTTTATACGATCTTCCCTGGGCTGCGACGCACGGTTTTCGTTTCAGTCCGACGCGACCGACACTCGGTTTTTTTCAGGGTAAAACAACAGGACGGGTACCATGGCGCAGGTTCTGCGGCAACTCAAGCGCACGGCGAAATCGTCGGCTCAACTGCTGGCATCCCGCCTGGGGCCGCATCGCCTGGGCGGCGGGCCGCCGCGGCTGTGGGTGTTGATGTATCACCGCGTGCTGCCGCCCACGGACGCGCGTTATGGCGACGAAGAGCCTGGCATGATAGTCACTCCCGCCAGCTTTAGCCAGCAAGTGCGACTTCTGAAAAGTTTTTTTACGATAATTTCCCTCTCCGAATGGGTCGAGCGCGTGGCGCTCGGCAAACCGCTGCCCCAACGCGCCTGCGCCATCACCTTCGACGACGGCTGGCGCGACAATTACGAATACGCTTTTCCCATCCTGCGGCAGGAACAGGTGCCGGCGACGATTTTCGCCGTGTCCCACATGATCGGAACCCACCATCAATTCTGGCCCAACCGCCTGGCGACGCTGCTGCGCTCGGACCGGCGCGAGGCGCTGGCGCGCGCCGCCTGGCTTGCGCAATTGCCCGGTTATCGCACTGAGGGCGCATTGTCCCGCGATGCGATCGCGATGGTGATCGACCAGTGCAAGCGTTATCCGGATGATTTTCTGCACGAACAATTGACGCGGCTGGAACAGGAAGAGAACACGGCCGCGCCGGCGGCGGCGCTGATGGATTGGCAACAGTTGGTCGACATGCAGGACAGCGGTCTGGTGGAGATCGGCTCCCACACCTGTTTTCACCGCCGCCTGGGCGGCGACCTGCCGGCGGCGCTGCTGGAGAAGGAAATCGCCGGCAGCCGCGCGCATCTGGAACAACAACTCGGCAAACCGGTCACGCTGTTCTGTTATCCCAACGGCGATACCAGCGCCGCCGCCGTGCGTTTGGTGCGCGAACACTACAAGGGCGCGGTCACCACGCAACGCGGCTTCAACTTTCCGAATACATCGCCGCAGACGCTGTTGCGCATCGGCATTCACGACGACATCAGCAATACGCCTACCCGTTTCGGGGCGCGCCTGTCAGGCTGGTTTTGAGCACGCCGGCGGCGGACCACTGCGTCAGGATTTCCCGCAACAGCGCGCCGGTGCCGGGCGCGCCGATTTCCGTTTCGCAACCGGACCGGTAACACGGCGTTGAAATCGCCACCAGGCTGGCCCGCGGATCGCCGCGCAGAAACGAGGTGAACATCAGCCAGCGCGCCTTGTAAACATCCGCCGTGATGCGGCCGTCGATGACGTAGAACCACCAGACCACGCGACGGTCTTCGTCGCTGCCCACCACCAGCTGGCGGATGTCGTGGCCACCGCCCAATTCGCTCCAGCGCTCCGGTTGCAGGATCAATTTTTCATCCGCGATCCGATTGCGGAAATAGATCAGTTTCTTGTCGCGGTGTTGTTCCAGATACGTCAGCGCCACCACGTCGTACAAGGTGTTGCCCCAGTTGACGTGCCAGGACTGGCGCACATCGAAACCTTCGTATTGCGGCCACCAGGCCGCGTGCAGCGGCTGCGCCCGGGCCGGCGCCGGCAAGCCGTCGCCCCGCGCCATCAGGTGCGAGGACTGCCAGGCGAAACCGAGCGGGAAGGCGACGAGGATGAGCGTGGCCAGCGCGGCGCCGGCGCTCACCTGCGCCCAGGGCACCGGCGCGGATGCGTAACCGACGGCGCGCGGCGCGGGCACCGAATCGCCCGCCATCAGGCGGCGGCTGACGACGAAATAGATCAGCAGCGCGAACGCGAACACCATCCAGCCGAAATTCAGATGATCGTAGATCAGCGGATTGCGCATTTCCGAATAGTAGGCGATCAGCACCAGCAGGATCACGCGCACCCAGTTGCTGACGATGCCCACCAGCATCGCCAGCAACACGATCGCGATACGCCGGCTCCAGCTGTGGAACGACCAGTAGGCCTGCACCACGCCGATGACGGCGGCCGCCATGAAAAAATTGTGACCGCTGCAGCCGTCCTCCACCTCGACGATGCCGGAGGGCAGATGAATGCGGTTGCCGATCACCAGCGCCGGCACGTCGATGGCGTTGATGACATGCTGGGTGGCGAACACGGTCAGTGTGCGCAATGGGCGCACCAGGAAATCCCACATCGGCACCGTCGAGTACAACAGCGCGACCGGAAACAGCAACAGGCCCGCCGCGCGCCAGCCGAAGGCGGCGGCGAACCACAGCCACAACGACGCCGGCAGCACCGCCTGCTGCAACAATTGAATCTGGGCTACGTTACCGAAGAAACCGATCAGTCCCACCAGAATCAGCACCATGAACGCACTGGGCGCGGGCGCGATGGGAAAGCGGCGCAGATCGAAACGCCGCTGATAGATGAAGCAGGCAGCGACCAGAACGATGACGTAACCGTGGGAGTAACTCTGACTGAGCGTCCAGCGTTCGCGCAGGCTTTCGATGACGGGCCAGTACGCGGCCAGCCAGACTCCCAGCAATGCGAGCAGAATCACCTGCGCAACCGCTTTCCCCATACGACATTCATCCCCAAGAAGGCTGTGCTAGTATGCTTGAAATTCCCGACAGCGCAATTCCAGCATTGATTTCCAATCCATGACCCAAGCGCTCAGCACAACGCCCGTTCCGCTCGCCATGACCGTGGACGTGGAGGATTATTTTCACGTCTCCGCGTTCGAGGGCGTGATCGCGCCGGAAAGCTGGTCGCAGTGGCCGTCGACCGTGGAACGCAACACCCGCCGCCTGCTGGAACTGTTCGACGAAACCGGCATCAAGGCCACGTTTTTCGTGTTGGGCTGGGTGGCCGAGCACTATCCCGCGCTGATCCGCGAAATTCAACAACAGGGCCATGAAATCGCCTCGCACGGCTACAGCCATCGCCTGGTCTACCGGCAAAGCCCGGCCGTGTTTCGCGAAGAGACGTTGCGCTCCAAACAATTGCTCGAAGATATCGCGCAGACGCCGGTGCGCGGTTACCGGGCGGCGAGCTACTCCATCACCAAGGCATCGCTGTGGGCCCTGGACATTCTCGCGGAACTGGGATTCCAGTGGGATTCGAGCATCTTTCCGGTCTATCACGATCGCTACGGCATGCCCGATTCACCCACGCGCCCCTATCGGATCACCACCGCCGCCGGCGCCGACATCCTGGAATTTCCGCTCACCACGGCGCGCCTGTTCGGATACCGCATGCCCGCGGCCGGCGGCGGTTATTTCCGGCTCTATCCTTACTGGCTGTCGCGCTGGCTGCTCGAACGCGCGCGCGCGCAGCAACAGACGGCGATTTTCTATCTGCATCCGTGGGAAATCGACGCGGCGCAACCGCGCGTGCCCGGCGCCAGCCGGCTGTCGCGCTTTCGCCATTACAACAACCTGGAGCGCTGCCTGCCGCGCCTGCGCCGCCTGATGCGCGATTTCAAATTCGGCACGGTGCACGACACCCTGCAGGCGCTCACCGCGCAATCTTTCGAACAAATCCAGTTCACCCCCGCCCAGGCGCTGAGCCGGCACCATGGATAAAAAGCAGTTCCTCGCCGACCCGGAAAAAGCGGTGATCGGGCGCTGGGGCCATATCGATCACGCGCCCAACGGCCGGCAGATGCTGGCACTGCACCGGGAGCTGGAACAACTCAAGGACAAACTGAAGCAGACTCTGCAGGAAAAGCAGGTCTGCGCGCGCCTGTTCGGCGAGGCCAAGGCCGCCGGCGCGGATATCGAACCGCTGCGCCGGCGCATGCAGGAAACCAGCAGCGCGCTCAAGTCGCTGGAGGCGCAGCGCAGGGAGCTGGAAAACGAACTGTGGTCGCTGGTGCAGGACCCATCCGCCTCCGCCCAGGAAATTCCCTCCGGTCGGCTGCCGACGCGTTTTACCCGGCAATGGCCCGACACGGATCGAAGCGCCGCCCCGGTGACTATCGAGGCGATCGACGACGCTCAGGCCGGACAATGGGATGCCTATGTCGACCGGCATGCCGGCGCATCCCTGTATCACCGTTACGCCTGGCGCACGGTGGTGGCGCGCGCCTTCGGCCACGAAACCCTGTACCTGCTCGCGCGTCGGGCGGACAGCACCCTGTGCGGCCTGTTGCCCATCGTGCGACTGAACAGCCGTCTGTTCGGCGATTTCGCCGTATCGCTGCCCTTCTTCAACTACGGCGGCGTACTGGCCGACGACCAGGCCGTCGCCGCACAGCTGCTGGAGCGCGCCGCTTTCGAGGCCGAACAGCGCCAGCTCCGGCATCTGGAAATCCGCTCGACACAGCGCCTCAACGATTGGCCGGCGCGCACCGACAAGCTGTCGATGATCCTGGCGCTGCCCGGCTCCGCCGAACAGCTGGAGCGGCAGCTGGGCACCAAGATTCGCGCCCAGATCAAACGCGCGCGCCAGGAAAATCCGGACATCGCCATCGGCGGAAAAGAATTGCTCGATGATTTTTATCGGGTCTTCGCCACCAACATGCGAGATCTGGGCACGCCGGTCTATGGCAAGAATTTCTTTCGCACCGTGCTCGATACCTGGCCGGACCGCTCGCATCTGGTGGTGCTGCGGCTGGCGGGCCGGCCGGTGGCGGCGGCGTTCCTGGTGGGCGACCGGGACACCATGGAAATTCCGTGGGCGTCCACGCTGCGCTCGGCCAATCCCCTGAACATGAACATGTTGCTGTATTGGCATGTACTGCAATTCAGCATCGAACAAGGCTATCCCTTCTTCGACTTCGGTCGCTCCACCCGCGACGCGGGCACCTACCGTTTCAAAAAACAATGGGGAGCACAGCCGGTGCAGCATTACTGGCACTACTGGCTGCCCGCCGATGCGCCCATGCCGGAGCTGAAACCGGACAGCCCCAAGTTCCGCTTTCTGGTCAAATGCTGGCAGAAACTGCCGGTGCCCGTGACCCGCCTGTTGGGACCGGCCATCGTCCGCTACCTGCCCTAGTGTGCTGTCCCATAAACTGGTGTGCCGCCCCATAAAACAAGCTCGATATGAAACCGGTCTTCTGGCGCCATGCGGCGTTGCTCGGCCTTGTCGCAGGCACCACTACGACACGGTCTCGCGCCTTGCCTGGCGGCCAGAATCCTCGGTTTCACTTCATCAATCCATTTATGGGACAGCACACTGGCCGGCGATCAACAACGTTTTGTGCTATAACCAGTCCGGTTGGAGACCAATCCAACAGAAACAATGGGGTTCCGATATAAAAATTACGGGGGAAATCCTGAAACAGTCAGAAATCCGCTCCGCCCACCCGGTCGAGGGCAGAGTTGTCGAGTTGAGGGAACACGTGCCACATGCCATACACCTATAAAAAATTATTCGCGCGCGCGGCCACGGTGAAAGTGATAGACCGCACGGTAAAGCAGTTGCTTCCCGACTGGGTCACGGTTTTCATGCTGCACCGCATCGAGATACCGGAACTGGGCGTTCATGGAATCGGGCAACAATACCTGCGCAATTGTCTGCAATACCTGCGCGACGGCGGTTTCGATTTCATCTCATTGGAAGATGCGATCAAAAAATCCCTGGCCAACGAGCTGGAAAAGAAAAAATGGATTTCGTTTTCCATTGACGACGGTTATTTCGAGCAGCTGTCCATCGCCGGTGAAATATTCCACGAGTTCGACTGCCCGCTGACCTGTTTCCTGATCACCGATTTCGTCGACCGCAAGCTGTGGCCGTGGGATCACAAGCTGGTCTACATCATGCGGGAAACACGCAAGAAGCAGCTGTCGGTGAACATCGATGGCAAGACCTACAACCTCGACCTGGACAATCCGATGGTGCATCGCGCCGCCATCGACCTGATCCGCAAAAAAGCCGCGCAGAACGCCTATCACATCGTGGATGAAATCGCCGAACTCGCGGAGGTGGATATCCCATCGCAACCGCCGGAGGCTTTCCAGGCCACGACCTGGGACAAGGTGCGGGAAATGGAGAAAAAGGGCATGCGCTGTGCCCCGCATTCCGTCACGCACCGGATCATGGCGCGCCTCGGCGATGAGGAGATACGCGATGAAATCGATCGCTCGCTGGCGCGCATCCGCCAGGAATGCGCGAACCCGGCCAACATCTTCTGTTATCCCAGCGGCAAGTCGGATGAATTCGATCAGCGCGCCATCGATCATTTGAAGTCGATCCGGATGGACGGCGCGGTTTCGGCGGAACCGGGTTATCTGTCCGGCCCCAGGATGCGCAACGATCCGAACTACCGCTTCGACATTCCCCGCATGACCATTCCGGACAATTTCACCGAGTTCAAGCTGTACGTGTCCTGGGCCCAGTACGTCCGCGAAAACCTTCCGCGCTGACGCCGCGGCCGGGCGCTGCCGGCCGCGCCAGGATTGCCCCGCTCAGAAGAATCGATAGTTGAGGTCCACCATGACCTGATTGTCGGTGTAGGTGTTGAGCGCCTCATCCGAGCGCCGCTGGCTGCGGCCGACACCGAAGCGCGCGCTCAGGCGTTCGCTCCAGCGCAGCAGGGCGTAGACCTCGGGCGTCGTTTCGCGGTAGGTGAAGTTGTTCGGTTCGTTGAGGAAATGCACGCGCTCGTAGCGCACGGTCGCGCCCAGCGACCAGTAGCTGTTCAGCGGGTACAGATAACTCACCTGGAAAAAATAACCCTGCTCGTCCCGCGGCAGCGTGTTGTAATCATCCTTGTGATAGCCCGCGCTCGCATCGAGCTGACCGGGGCCGATATGGCGCTGCCCGTGGATTTCCGCCTGGGTGCGCTTGAGCAGGTCCTGCGCGTCGAAGTTGTTGTCCCGCGCCTCGAAATTGCTGACCGTGAACTGTGCCTGCGACAGGCCGATCGAGGTATCGGTCAGCTCGTGCACCACCGAACCGCCCCAGGTGTAGCCGTCGCCGCGGTAATCGACGCCGATTTGCGCGGTATAGCCGTCGACGTTCTTGCCGTGATCGCGGTCGAAGCGGTTGAAACCCGCCGTCAACTGGTAACTCAGCCGCGCCAGCGCGGTCTTGAAACCCAGCTGCGCGCTGGTCAACTTGTAGTTGTTGGTCGAATCGTCGAACCGCACCGTGCCGTAAGTGGCGCTCAGCTGCGCCTGGGTGACCTGGCTGATCTTGTGCTGCCAGCCGGCGGTGAGCAGGGAGCGCTGCGAATCCGAACCGGTGCTGCGCTGCATGCTTACATCGGTGTAACGGGGACTCAGCACCAGCGCATCGGCGGCGGACAAATGCGCGAAACCATCGAGCCCGATCGTGGTGACGGAGCGCCGCTCCTGGTTGCCGGTGACATCGACCTGCCGCGTATCGGTCAGGGATTCGGACACCAGGTTTTCGAGAATGACGTCCAGCCGGTCCTGAATCAGATGCCCGCGTATGCGCGCGATACCGTCGACGGCGGTTTGATCGGTCTGCACATCGTGCTGGAAATCCCGGCGCTGGACCTGATAATTCAGGTTCGCCAGAAAGCGTCCGTCATCCGGGTGTTGATAGCCGATATTGGCGTGGATGATACGCTCCATGTCGGAGCGTTTGTCCTCGTCCGAAAAGGCGGCGTTGCTATGGTGGAGAAGCCCGGCGCCGGCATCCAGGGTGAATTCGCCGAGCGGTGTGTTGTGGTAGGAGACTTCCGCGGAAAAACCCGTCTGTGCGACCACGACCAACGCCGATGCGGCCAGCGCCGTGGTGCCGGAATTGCGCAACTTGTTCACTGTTGTTATCCATCCGCTGATAATTAATTATTAAAGATGACCCCGGCCACCTTGCTCGCCCCAATGGCTTCGATGCTGGTTCGCAACTGGCCCTCGCTGACGCGGCCGAACGGCACCACCAGCACCACGAAATCACACAGCTCGGCAAGAATCCGCGCATCGGCGCTGTTGCCGACGGAGGGGCCATCGACGATCACATAACGATCGCGGTAGCGCGCGCGCAATTCATGGACGAAACGGCGCATGCGCGAAGACGTGAAAAATTCGGTGCCCGGCTGGCGCCGGCTGCCCGCCGGAATCATGCGCAAGCGGCGAATGCCCGTCGAATAGATGATGTCCTTGAGATCGAGGGTGACATTCTCGAGATAGTCCGCCAGACCGTAATCCGGATCGATCGGCAATACCCGGTGCAGGGAAGGATCGTAGACATTGCAATCGACGACGATGGCGGTTTTGCTTTCGTCGAGCGCAATCGCCGATCCCAGGTTCATGCTGACGAAACTGGCGCCGCCCTCCGGCAGGATGGAGGTGACCAGCAGCACGAAATTTTCCTTGCCCGCGGCCAGCCGGTACAGGTTCGTGCGCAGCTCGCGGAACGCGTTCAGCGTGTAGGTGTTGCGCATGCCGGGATGGATGATGCGCAGCTCATCCAGCTCCGAATAATTCAGCCAGCCGATTTCGGCCATGCGCTGGATTTCTTCGCGCGACTCCTCGTCGTCCATCGGCAGCCTGGCGCCGATGGGCAGCACGTTCCTGCCGGTCTTCTCGGTGATCGGCCGCAGGAACTGATGATTCTCTTTGTCGTCGGAACTCATTAGATCACCCCGGTCAGCCGCGCCACGGCGACTACCGCGTAAACCAGCAGCACCACCGCCACGAAAATGCCAATGTAATTCCATTGCGACCGCAACAGCCGCCGCTCGAACGGCGTGGCCACGTGCGGAATGACGGCCAGCACCGGCACCGATTCCGGCAGCGCGGACTGAATGCTGTCGACGAACCGCATGCGCGGATCGAGCTGGATGTAAGCCACCAGCAGGCCGATCGGAACCAGCAGGCCGAGCAGCGGCGCCATCAGGAAGAAATGGATGAAGCGCAAACCGACCGGCCCCGTCGGATAAACCGGCGGCTCCTGAATCTTGTAGTTCAAACCCTGCCCCTGCACGTCCAGCGCGACCGACAGCCGGGCTTTTTCCTTGCGCGCGAGCATGTCCTCGTAGATCTGGCGGGTCACGTTGTAGTCCCGGGTCAGCTCCGCGAGCTGGGCCTGATACTCGGCGCTCTGGCGCGAGTGCGCCAGTTCGGTTTCGAGCATTTTCTGGGTCGACGCGGCGCGCAGCTCCAGCGTGCGCACCTGGACCTCGGCGTCGGACAGATCCGTCTTGAGTTTCTGATAGACCGGATTGGCGTTGCCGCCGCCCTGCGAGTTTTCCGCCACCGGCTGGTTCTGCGTCTGCGAAATGGTGCGTTGCAGATCGCTGATCTGTTGCTTGAGGGCGACGATGTCGGGATAGGTTTCCTGATAACTCAAACGCAGGGTGTCGAGCTTGGACTGCGCCTGGGACAACGCATCGCGATACACGTCCGCCCGGTAGCGCTGGGCGATGTATTCGCTTTCATGATTGAGTTGCTGGCGCAGTTCCTCGCGCCGGGCGCGGGCGATCTGCGCCTCCAGGTTCAGGCTTTCCAGCTGCGAGCGCAGATCGGTCACGCGCTTGGCGATGGAATCCTCGCTGGATTCGGCGTTGCTGGTCTTGAAGTTCTTCAGTTTCTCTTCAGCCGCCTGCAACTGGCTTTTGTAGGTTTTGACCTGGCTGTCGATGAAGGTGTAAGCCTCGCCGCTCTCCTGGCGCTTGATGCGCGCGCTGTTGCTGATGAACACGTTGGTCAGCGTGGAGGCGATCAGGTAGGCCTGGCTCGGGTCCTTGGCGCGATAGGCGATCCGGGTGTGGTTGCGGCCGGCCTCGGTGACGGTGATGCCCGATTGCAGGGCACGCAGCATCGGCTGAATCCGATACCGGTCGTCGAGACTGTCGACCAGCTTCGCTTCCAGCAGCACCTGCTCCAGGATCTGGTTGGAGGTCAGCCGCTCGCGCACCAGCGCCAGCTGGTCGTTGTCGGGCCGGGTGGTCTCGGCCTGCCCGGCCAGCAGCGGCTTGATGATGTTCTGGTCGTCGGCGTAGATGATGGCGCTGGCCTCATAGCGCTTCGGCCAGAGAAAACCCGCCGCCACCACGGCAAACAGAACAACGGCAAAACACACGGCCACTTTGCCTTTGTGCTGATTGAGCTCCTTGAGCAGCGCGTAAGCCCAACTCTGAATCAACGATGTCTGCATCGACACTCCAGCCCGGTTGATGGCGGCGGATCAGAAACTTCTTTCAGGAACGGTCACGACGTCGGAAGGATAGAGATCATAGTTGGTTTTCAGATCCCCGCTCTTGAGAATGGCGTTGAGATCGACGGGGTAAACCTTGGTGCGGCCCTCCGCGGTGCGGTACAGGCGCGCGTTGCTGGCCGAGGCGAACTCGGTGGGGCCGCCCGCCTGCAACACCAGATCGAGCACGGTCATACCCTGGCGATAGCTGACCGACAGCGGCGTGCGCACCGCGCCGGTCACCCGCACGCGGCGCAGGAAATCGGCGCTGACCGGATTGGAAACGATCACCGTCACCTCCGGGTTGCGCACGAAGTTGCTGAGTCTTTCGGTGATGGCCTTCGCCAGTTCATCCGTGGTCAGGCCCGCCGCCACGATATCGCCGACCAGGGGCGATGAAATTTTTCCGTCCGGGCGAACCGGCACCTGCGCGGACAATTCCTCGTTGCGCCATACCTGAATCCGCAGCTCGTCGCCGACGCCGATCCGGTAATGCTTGTCCATGGTGAATTCCTGGGGCGCGGTCGGCTGGTCGGACTCCAGTTTTTCGGTGGCGCACGCCGCCAGCAGGAAACTCAATAAAACGATCACAACGGTCTTCATGGTCTTGTCCCTGAATTTATGCGGTGCGCGGAGCCTGATTCCCATGCGGCGATCAACACAGGCCGCCAATTATTCGACGCGGCTAACTCTAGCATCTTTACCTGGGACCAACTAGGGTGAGCGCGGCGTCGAAACAGTCAAAAGTGCACAGAAATCAATCGGTATCCCGATCAAAGCCGGTGAAGTACCATAACTCCCCGCCGTCCAGTCCGGCGGTATCGCCGCGCACCGAAAAAATGGGATTGTGTTCACGGGCTGCGAATCCGGCGGCGTGCAAACCGGCCACCACCGACTCGGCGCCGAAGAATTCCAGTGACAGGCTGGCGACCCGGCGACGCCGCATCAGCCGGGAAAACGCCAGCAGCAGATCGTCCGTTTGCGACAACGGCGACAAACAGTAAAAGTCACTGATGACCATCACGTCGTTGCGCTGACGACAGACCACATAACCGATCGCCTCGCCCGAACGCCGACAGCGGGCGATGAACACCAGCCAATCCGCCGCCGCGACCGGATAACGCCAGGCGAGAATGCGGCGCGAGCGTTCCGCCAGGGTCAGCTGGCGCCGGTCGCTGCCGAACCAGATCATATCCAGCCCGGCATCATCGGCGCTCACCTGCTGCCAGGACAACGGTTGCCTGATCCGCAGCGCGCGCATCGAATCCAGCACCGCCATGCCGGCATCGACCAGCGGCGCGGCCAGCGCCAGCCAGCGCGGGCCGATCCGGGACGACAGGAACGGACGACTGCGCAGGGGCTTCGAATAACGCACCATCATGCCCAGCGGCGTCAAGCCGGCGCGCTTGAGCACCGGCTGCGCCTTTTTATTGGGCATGCCGTAGATGAAACCGAAATTCTCGCGGCCGCAGGCGCTGCTGCTCTGCAACAACAGCAGCGCCGGCCCCAGCGAACGGTGGCGCGGGTCGACCACGTAGTCGGCCATGATGCCGGCCATGACCAGGTGATCGCGGTGGTGGAAGATACGCTGCACCAGACTCTGCACGCCGATGAAACCGGCCACCTCGGCGCTTTCCAGAAAGAAAAACACACCGGGCCCGGCCGGGTTGTCGAGATAGGATTGCGCCAGCTTGGCGCTGGCGGCGGCGCCGTGCAGATCGGCGAAACCGCTGCGCCACAGTTCCAGCACCGCCTGGGTGTTATCCGCCACGGCGCCGACTTTTATCGTATAGGCATCGGTCACATCGCACCTCAGAGTACGGGTTTGGCCAGCGGTCCCTTGACGTCCTCGACCAGCAACGCCGACCAGTGCAGCGGCGCCGTGGTGCGGCGCTTGTTTTCGATGTCGCGGTAGATCGCCTCGGCGCCTTCCACCGGCAGCTCCAGGCAGGCCGCGAGCGCGGCCGCCGGGCGCTGCTGGTTGTAGTGCCAGAGGGCGACGTCCATCTCTTTATAGGGTAGCGCGAAGTAGAACTCGTCCTGGCCCTGGCTGAGGCTGTAGGTGTCGGTGCTCGGCGCGGCGCAGCGGATGTCCTCCGGCAATTCCAGGTGGCGCGCCAGCATGTAGACCTGGCTTTTGTACAGATGCGCGATCGGTTTGATATCGGCCGAACCGTCGCCGTTTTTCACGAAGAAACCCTGATCGAATTCCAGCCGGTTGGGCGTGCCCACCACGGCGTAGTTCAGACGGTCGGCGTGGAAGAATTCGACGGTCTTGCGGATGCGCTGCTTGAAATTGGTGGCGGCGACGATCTGCAAATACTGCTTCAACCCGAGCCGCTCCTCGTATTGGCGCCCGTCGGGATCGGCCACCACCAGCCGGAACGCGTTGATGCGGCCCTCGCTGCCGCCGGAAATGACGATCTTGTTTTTCCAGTTGGCGCGGTAGTCCGGAAACACCTCGCGGATCGCCTGATCCCGCCAGCGATAACAGCCGATCGCCTCGAGGGTCGGCGCGATATCCTCCACCAGATACTCGATGCCCAACTGCTCCGCCAGCGCTTGCGCCTTGACCGCGCTGTCCGATGACGAATCGCGCTCCGGCAGCAGCAGGCCGAACACCTTGCCGGCGCCGACGGCGCGCACCGCCAGCGCGGCGCAGACGGAACTGTCGACGCCGCCGGACATGGCGATCACCAGGCCGCGGCGGCGCAGGTGCTCGCGCAGCGCCAGCCTGATCCGCGCCGCGATGCGTTCCAGCTCGGCGTCGGCATCAAAAGCAAACAGCGTCTCGATCATCGTGTCCATGGCATCCGCCATCGAAGCCTCCTTGTCTGTGTTGGGTCTCAGCGGTTGATGAACCGGGCATGATTTTCGATGAACAGGTGATGCCAGACCTGGGTGGAAAGAATGCCCACCAGGGCCTGATTGTCGCGATAGCCGATGGCCGCGCCGCGCGACGCCTTTTTCACCAACAGCGATACCCGCTTCGGGTCGAAGTAACCATAGTCCCTCACCTTCGCCTCGGACAACAGCTCCGCCACGAACGCCAGCGGGCGCTGCGTCTGCGCATCGAAGAAAGCGGGAATGTCGGGCGCCCGGTAGGGTTGCTTGTGGCGGGCCAGGATCGCCTCCGGCAGATAATCGCGCAGCGCCCGCTTGAGCAGGTATTTCTCGTTCAGCACTTTCATTTTCACGCGCGGTGCCAGGCGATTGGCGAACTCGATGACGCGGTGATCGAGGAATGGAAAACGCCCCTCGACCGAATTGGCCATCAACATGCGATCGCCCTGGGAACACAGCAGATACCCGCCCATCAGCCCCTTGGCTTCCAGATACTGGGCGCGATTGAACGGATGCCAGCTGCCGAACAGCGCCGGCAGCGTCGCCTCGATCGCCGCCTGCGCCGGCACCGGCAGGCAGGCGCGCAATGCGTCGGAAAAAAACACTTTCGCCCGCGCTGTCGTATCCCAGCGCGGCCAGTGGGAAAAACACGGCGCGCCGGGGCGGTCGAGGCCGATGCCGTAGAAATTCTGCAAATACACCGGCGCCTGCGCCGAGGCGACATCGAGATAGGGATAAAGCCGCTTCAGCAGCAGCGGCCGCCACGACGATTGCGGCTGGCGCGCCCAGAACTGGCGCACCTTCGCTTCCTTGAAGATGTCGTAGCCGCCCAGCACCTCATCGGCGCCCTCGCCGGTGAGCACCACCCGATAACCCTGTTCCCGCACCAGCGCGGACAGCAGTTTCATCGGCACCGGCGAATTGCGCAGCACCGCGGTTTCGGCGTGGCGGACGGTATCGAGGAAATGCTCGCCGACATCGCGGTTGCTGCACAACACGTGGCTGTGGTGCGCCTCGAGATGATCGATCATCAGCCGTTGATAATCGGATTCGTCCAGCGTGTGTTCATCGAAGCCGATCGAAAAGGTGCGCAGCGCCGCATTGCCGTGGCGATGGATCAGGCTGGTCAGGGCGGAGGAATCGAGCCCGCCGGACAGGTACGCGCCCACCGGCACATCGGCGCGCAGGCGGATGACGGTGGCGTCGATCAGCAACTCGCGCAGCTGCCCCGCCAGCTGCTCGTCGCTGCCTTGCAGGTAATCGGCGGGATCGGCGGGAAACAGCCAGTCCCAATAACGGTGCAGCCGCTGGCCCTCGCGGTCGATGACCAACAGCGTGCCCGGCGACAATTCACGGATGTTTTCGAACAGCGTGTCGGGACTGACCGGCGCCCAGCTGGTCATGATCTGGTCCAGAGCCGGCGCGTGCAGGCGCGGCGCGCTGTCGAGCAGCGGCAGCAGCGCCTTGATTTCCGAGCCGAACAGCAGCCGCGACCCCGCCTGTGTATAAAACAGCGGCGTGATGCCGACGCGGTCGCGCACCAGCAGCAGGCGCTCGCGCGCGGCGTCCCAGAGCGCGATGGCAAACTGGCCGTTCAGGTGCGCGACGAAGTCGTCGCCATACTGCTCGTACAGGTGAACGATGGTTTCCGTATCGCTCTGCGTATAAAAGCGATGGCCGCGGCGCTCCAGGTCGGCGCGCAACTCCACGTAGTTGAAGATTTCGCCATTGAAAACCACCCAGACCGAGCGGTCCTCGTTGTGGATCGGCTGATCGCCGCCGGCCAGATCGATGATGCTGAGACGGGCGTGCGCGAGCCCCACCGGGCCCTGCTCCAGAAAACCGAAACCATCCGGGCCGCGGTGCCGCAGCTGCCCGATCATGGCCTCCAGCGGGCGGCGCCACGATGTCCCTGCGCCCGAACGCCAATCCAGTATGCCGGCGATTCCACACATGGCTGACTCACTTCAATGATCGGCGTTACGCCGTTGGCTGCCCTGCCCGCGTTGCTCAGCGCACACCGTTGCCCAGGAGAATCACCTCGACGGTGCGCACCAGAATGAAAAGCTCGAACAACAGGCTGTGGTTCTTGATGTAATACAGATCGTATTTCAGTTTCTCCTCGGCATCCTCCACCGAGGCCCCGTAGGGATAACACAACTGCGCCCAGCCGGTGATGCCCGGCTTCACCCGGTGGCGCTCCTTGTAATAGGGAATCTGCTTGGCCAGCTCTTCGACGAATTGCGGACGCTCCGGACGCGGCCCGACGAAGCTCATCTGGCCCTTGAGCACATTGAAAATCTGCGGCAGCTCGTCGATGCGGGTATTGCGGATGAAGTTTCCCACCCGCGTGATTCGGTTATCGTTCTTTTGCGCCCACACCGCCTTGCCGTCTTTTTCCGCGTCGATGCGCATGCTGCGAAATTTGTGCACCGGGAATATCCGGCCGCCGTAACCCACGCGTTCCTGGCTGTAGATCACCGGCGCGCGGATGCCCTCCTCCAGCTTGATCGCGATCACCGCCAGCAACATGAACGGCCAGGCGACCAGCAGCAGCAACAGGCTGGCCAGGATGTCGAAGCCGCGCTCCAGCACATCGCGGGTCGGCGAGAAGGAAAAACCTTCGGAAAACACCAGCCAGCCGGGCGACAGCGAGCGGATGTCGAGCCGGCCCAGTTCGCGTTCCAGAAACATCAGATCGTCGACCACGGCGATGCCGTTCAGTTTGCAGTCCAGCAACTGTTCCAGAGGGAAATCGTTCTGATCTGTGCGCCGACGCTCGTCCACCGCGACCACGATTTCCTGAATGTTCTGCTCCAGGCAGAGCTGGTACATCGATACCGATTTATCGATGATCTTTTCCGCCGGCACCCGCGCCGGCGCCGGCGTCACCGGCCAGAAACCGACCACATCCACTTCGTCGCCGCCCTGCTCGCGCAGCAGGGTGGAAACGCGCAGCGCCTTGTCGCCGGCGCCGCACACCAGGATGCGCCAGCGCAGCATCGAGGCATCGGTGAGCTTGCGGAACAACCAGCGCAACAGTGTGATCGCCAGCAGCGAGAACACGCTGGCCAGCGCCAGCACGCCGCGACCGAAGAACAGGCCGATCGAGGGAAACAGATAAAAACTGGCAGAGAGAATGGCGGTGCCGATCAGAAAAATGGCGACCATCGTGCGCAGCATCGAGCCGGTCAGCCCCTCCTTGGTGCGCGGGCGGTACGCGCCCATGGCGATCATGCACACCAGGTTGACCACGGCGTAAACCTGGGCGCGGGACTGCACCCCGTGAAAATCCGGCAACGACTCCCCCCAGGAAAACCGCAGCGCGTGGGCCGCGTAAACGGAGGCGACCATGGCGATGTATTCCAGCACGACGAGCAGCACCAGGTGGGACGGTATATGCTGTCGGAATATCCTGATATGATTCACAATCAACCCTTGTGATTGGTGGGTTTTTCTGCGGTTTTTTGCCGATCGGCGGGCCACCAATTATTGCGCAACGGCCCCACCCTGTCTAATCGACGATCAGGAAACCATGGTGTCAACGACGACTCGAATCGGCTCTGAAATAGTGCCTGCAAAATGGCGTCGGCAACGTCCGCGCAACCGCTTTACCACTTCTCTTCGCGTCGAGATTGCCTATGGGTAAAACCGAAAACACCGCGACCGGTATGCTGCGCCAACATCGGAGTGAGTTTTCGCGCATATCCCTGTCCGACCTGTTTGCACAAGACCACGACCGCGCCCGGAAGTTTTCCGCCGAGGGCGCCGGATTACTGCTCGACTTCTCCAAAAACTTCTGCACCGGACGCACGCTGGCGCTGTTCGAGCAACTGGCCGGTGAAATCCGCCTGCGCGACGAGATCGAAGCGCTGTTCGAGGGCCGCGAGGTCAACGGCACCGAACACCGCCCCGCGCTGCACACCGCGCTGCGCGCCCAGGACGAAAACGCGCCGCTCGGCGCCGATGTCCGCTCGGTTCTGCAACGCATGCGCGCGCTGGTGGCCGATCTGAGAGAGGGCCGCCGGACCGGCTATTCGAACAAAACCTTTACCGATATCGTCAATATCGGCATCGGCGGCTCCGATCTCGGTCCGCGCTGCGTGGTGGCGGCGTTGCGCCATCTGGACAAGGCCGCGCCGCGCGTGCATTTCGTCGCCAATATCGATCCGGTGGAACTCGGCGACACCCTGGCGGCACTGAACCCGGAAACCACGCTGGTCATCGCCGCGTCCAAATCCTTCACCACGCTGGAAACCCTGAGCAACAGCCGCGCCGCCATCGCCTGGCTGCGCGCCGCGGCGGGACAGCGCGCCATCGACGAACACCTGGTCGCGATCACCGCCAATCCCGAGCGCGCCGCCGCCATCGGTGTGGCGCCCCACAATGTTTTCCCGATGTGGGACTGGGTCGGCGGCCGTTATTCGCTGTGGTCGGCGATCGGCCTGCCGATTGCCTGCGCGCTCGGCTGGGAGCAGTTCAGCGCCCTGCTGCGCGGCGGCAACGCCATGGACGAGCACTATCGCAACACGCCGTTTCGCGCCAACCTGCCGTTTCTGCTGGCGATGTTCGAATGCTGGTACAGCGCCGACTGGAACGCGCACAGCAGCGCGGTGCTGCCCTATTCGCATCGGCTGCGCCTGTTTCCCGCGTTCCTGCAACAGTTGTCGATGGAAAGTCTCGGCAAGTCGGTGGACCGCCGCGGCGCGCCGCTGACGCAGCACAGCGGGCTGGTGGTCTGGGGCGAACCCGGCAGCAACAGTCAGCACTCCTTCATGCAGCTGCTGCACCAGGGCACCCGCTTCGTGCCGGTCGATTTCATCGCGGTGGCGCGGCCGGAAAACAGCGCCGATGCGCAGGTCCGCGAACAGCACACGCATCTTTTGGCCAATTGCCTGAGTCAGGCGCGCGCACTGCTGACCGGGCGTTCGCTCGAAGAAGTCCTGGACGAGGCGGATGCCGCCGGGCTCGATGAAACCGAGGCCCTCGCGCTGGCGCCGCACAAGGTCATGTCCGGCAATCGCCCCAGCAATCTGCTGCTGCTCGACGCGCTGAGCGCCGAGCGTCTGGGCGCGCTGATCGCCCTGTACGAACACAAGGTGCACGCGCAGAGCATCATCTGGAACATCAACGCCTTCGATCAGTGGGGCGTGGAGCTGGGCAAGCAATCCGCCCGCGAGATTTTCGCCGCGCTCGGCGGCGCGCCGCAGACTCATCTGGACGCATCGACCTTGCACCTGATCGAACGTCTGCGCGAGGTGCGCTGACCGCTGGTCAGCCGCAAAACACGCTGCTAGGCTTGACCCCCGAACCGGCATCTGGCGGCCGGTGTTGAACGATGAAAAGGAAGCATCAACCTATGCATCTGCACGACTCACCGCGCATCGCCATCATCGGCCTCGGTTATGTCGGCCTGCCGCTGGCCGTTGAATTCGGCAAGCAGCTGCCGACCGTCGGCTTCGACATCAATCCCGATCGCATCCAGGACCTGCGCCGCGGCATCGATTCCACGTTGGAAACCACCAACGAAGAGTTGGCGGCCGCGCGCCATCTGCGCATCAGCGATGAGCGCGACGACCTGATCGACTGCAATGTGTACATCATCACCGTGCCGACGCCGATCGACGGCAGCAACCAGCCCGATCTCGGCCCGCTGCGCAGCGCCAGCACGCTGGTGGGCGCCGTGCTGCGCCCCAACGACGTCGTTATCTACGAATCGACGGTGTATCCCGGCGCCACCGAGGAAATCTGCGTGCCGATCCTGGAGCAATCCTCGGGCCTGGTGTTCAACGCCGATTTCTTCGTCGGCTACAGCCCGGAACGGATCAACCCCGGCGACAAACAACGGCGCCTGACCAACATTCTCAAGATCACCTCCGGCTCCACGCCCGCCGCGGCGGATTTCGTCGACGGACTGTATCAGCGCATCGTCACCGCCGGCACCCACAAGGCTGACAGCATCCGCGTGGCGGAAGCCGCCAAGGTGATCGAAAACACCCAGCGCGACGTCAACATCGCGCTGGTCAACGAACTGGCGCAGATTTTCAAACGCCTCGGCATCAATACCGAGGAAGTGTTGAAGGCGGCCGGCACCAAATGGAACTTCCTGCCGTTCCGGCCCGGCCTGGTCGGCGGCCACTGCATCGGCGTCGATCCGTATTATCTCGCGCACAAGGCGCAGCAGACCGGCTACTACCCGGAGATCATCACCGCCAGCCGGCGCATCAACGACAACATGGGCGTCTACGTCGCGGGCGAAGTCATGCGTTTGATGACGCAGAAACGCATCCACATCGTCGACGCCAATATCCTGGTGCTGGGGCTGGCGTTCAAGGAGAACTGCCCGGACCTGCGCAACACGCGAGTGGTCGATATCGTGCGCGAGCTTTCCAGCTGCAACGCCAATGTCGAAGTGCACGATCCCTGGGTCGACCCGGAGCAGGCCCGCGAGGAATTCGGTTTCGTGCCGGTGGCGCAGCCGAGACCCGGCAGCTACGACGCCATCATCATCGCCGTGGCGCACGACTGCTTCCGGGAGATGGGCATCGACGCAATCCGCGCGCTGGCAAAAACCGAAGCGGTCATCTTCGATATCAAATACCTGTTCCCCGCCGATTCCGTGGATGCCCGGCTGTAATCGTGGACATCGTCGTCACCGGCAGCGCGGGTTTCATCGGTTGTGAGGTCGCGCTGCAATTGCTGGCACGCGGCGATCGCGTGATCGGTATCGACAGCGTCAACGATTATTACGACCCGGGCCTGAAACGCGCCCGCCTCGAACGCCTGCGGCCCCACGCCGGTTATCGTCACCATGAATTCTGCATTACCGACGGCGCGGCGCTGGCGCGCGTGTTCCGCGATTGCGCGCCGCAGCGGGTCATCCATCTGGCCGCGCAGGCCGGCGTGCGTTATTCGCTGCAAAATCCCGGCGCCTATCTCGCCTCGAATCTGGTGGGATTCGGCCACGTGCTGGAATGCTGCCGAAACCACAACGTCGAACACCTGATCTATGCCTCCAGCAGTTCGGTATACGGCGCCAATACCAAACAGCCGTTCGCGGAAACGGACAACGTCGACCACCCGCTCAGCCTGTACGCGGCAACCAAGAAATCCAACGAGCTGATGGCGCACGCCTACAGCCATCTGTTCGGCCTGCCCAGCACCGGCCTGCGCTTCTTCACGGTGTACGGCCCCTGGGGCCGGCCCGACATGGCCTATTTCAAGTTCGTGCAGAAAATTCTCGCGGATGAAGTCATCGAGGTTTACAACTTCGGCCACCACCGCCGCGATTTCACCTACATCGACGACATCGTGAAAGGCGTGATCCTGGCCTGCGATCACGTGGCGAAGCCCAATCCCGACTGGCGCGCCGATTGTCCGGACCCGGCAAGCTCCAGCGCGCCGTACCGGATTTACAACATCGGCAATCACACCCCGGTCGATCTGCTGCGCTTCATCGGCCTGCTTGAGGAAAATCTCGGCAAGACCGCGCGCAAACAATGGCTGCCGATGCAGGCCGGCGATGTGCCGGACACCTTTGCGGATGTCGATGCGCTGATGCGCGATGTGGGCTACAGGCCGGACACGCCGATCGAAGAAGGCGTGCGCCGCTTCGTTGCCTGGTATCGGCAGTATTACCGGCTCTGAGTTACCGGCGCTGAGGTGTTGGGGAAAACGGCGGGCGCGAAGACGGACGCCCGCCGACCGCTTCAGGAGGCCGCGTCGATCGCCGCCACCAGCTCGCGGGTTTTGGCCTGCATCAACGCGGTATCGCCACGGCTTTCCACATTGAGGCGCAGCACCGGTTCGGTGTTGGAGCCGCGCACATTGAAGCGCCACTCCCCCATGACCAGGCTGAGGCCGTCGGTGCGGTCGATGTCGAGCGCGGCGCCGGCGTACTGATGTTCGATCGCCGCCAATACCGCCTTCACATCCTTCACCGTGCGATTGATTTCACCGCTGCACGGAAACGCCTGCATGCGCTCGTGCACCAGTTGCGACAGCGATTTGCCGTTGTCGCTGATCAACTGCGTCACCAGCAGCCAGGGAATCATGCCGCTGTCGCAATAGGCGAAATCGCGGAAGTAATGGTGCGCGCTCATCTCGCCGCCGTAGATGGCGTTTTCCTTGCGCATGCGCTCCTTGATGAAGGCGTGGCCGGTTTTGCTCTGCACCGGAATGCCACCGTAGGCTTTCACCACCTCGACGGTGTTCCAGGTCAGGCGCGGGTCGTGCACGATGCGCTCGCCCGGGTGCTTGCGCAGGAATGCCTCGGCCAGCAGCCCCACCAGGTAATAGCCTTCGATGAATTCGCCGTTTTCGTCGAAGAAGAAGCAGCGGTCGAAATCGCCGTCCCAGGCGATGCCGAGATCGGCGTTGTGCGCGCGCACCGCGTCGATGGTGGCGGCGCGGTTTTCCTCCAGCAGCGGATTGGGCACGCCGTTGGGAAACTCACCGTTCGGTTCGTGGTGCACCTTGATGAATTCGAACGGCAGTTTTTTCTCGAGCCGGTCGATCACCTGGCCGGCGCCGCCGTTGCCGGCGTTCACCACGATCTTCAACGGCTTCAGGTTTTTCACATCGACGTAGGACAGCAGATGCTCGACGTAGGCCGCCGCGGTATCGAGTGCTTGATAATCGCCGCGACGCTGCGCCTTGTCAAAACGGTTCTGTTCCGCCAGGCGTTTGATCTCCAGCAGACCGCTGTCGCCGCTGATCGGAATGGACTGCTCGCGCACGAACTTCATGCCGTTGAAGTCCTTGGGGTTGTGGCTGGCGGTGATGGCAATGCCACCGCCCATGTTGGCGTGGGACGTGGCGAAATAAATCTCCTCGGTGCCGCACAGGCCGATATCGAACACGTCGACGCCGGCGTCGCGCAGGCCGTTGGCGACCGCCAGCTTCAACGCCTCGCTGGTCAGGCGGATATCGTGGCCGACCACCACCGACGCGGGCCTGACCACCTCCGCATAGGCGCGGCCGATGCGATAGGCGATGTCCTCGTTGAGCTGGTCCGGCACACGGCCGCGCACGTCGTAGGCTTTAAAACATTCCAGAGCAGTGGTCATGGGTGGTTTCCTGATTACAGCGGCTCGTAGACATTCTGGTAGACGTAGTTGGTCGCCTCGACGAAACCGTCGACCGCGCCGCAATCGAAACGCCGGCCCTGGAACTTGTACGCCATCACGCAGCCGTTGCGGGCCTGGGTCATCAGCGCGTCGGTGATCTGTACCTCGCCGTTCTTGCCGGGCGCCGTTTCGCGCAGGATATCGAAAATATCCGGCGTCAGGATATAGCGGCCGATGATGGCGAGGTTGGAGGGCGCCTCCGACTGATTGGGTTTTTCTACCATGTTGTCGACCCGGTACAAACCGTCCTTCAGCGACTCGCCGGCGATCACGCCGTATTTTTCGATCTGGTCCATCGGCACTTCCTGCACCGCCACGATGCTGCAACGGAACTGCTTGAACAGCTGCACCATCTGCGCCATCACGCCCGGGCCTTTTTCGTTCAGGCACAGGTCGTCGGACAGGATGACGCCGAAGGGTTCGTTGCCGATCAGCACCTCGCCGGTGAGGATGGCGTGGCCCAGTCCTTTCATTTCGCGTTGACGGGTCTGGGTGAACACGCCCTGCTCCAGCACGCTGCGAATACCCTCGAGGTATTTTTCCTTGCTGGTGCCGGCGATCTGATGTTCAAGCTCGTAGCTGATATCGAAGTGATCGGAAATCGCCCGCTTGCCGCGACCGGTGACGAACGCGATGTCCCGCAGGCCGGCGTCCAGCGCCTCCTCGACACCGTACTGCACCAGCGGCTTGTTCACCACCGGCAGCATTTCCTTCGGCATGGATTTGGTCGCCGGCAGGAAACGCGTGCCGTAGCCGGCAACCGGAAACAGACATTTTTTGATCATTCTTGTTGATTCCTCGAAATTAACGGCCGCTATTGACTGCGGCCATACACATCCTGAAAACGCACGATATCGTCTTCGCCGAGATAGCTACCGGTCTGCACCTCGATCATTTCCAGCGGGATGACACCGGGGTTGCTCAGGCGGTGGCGATGACCCAGCGGAATGTAGGTGGACTGGTCCTCTGACAACAGAAATTCCTTTTCATCACAGGTGACCTTGGCGGTGCCGCTGACCACGATCCAGTGTTCGGCCCGATGATGATGCATTTGCAGCGACAGCTGCTGGCCCGGATTCACAATGATGCGCTTGACCTGAAAGCGCTCGGCGTTGACCAGCGATTCGTAGGAGCCCCAGGGCCGGTACACGCGCTTGTGCATGACGGCTTCGTCGCGGGCCCGCTGCTTGAGGGCGTTGACGATGTGTTTCACGTCCTGCACCTGCGATTTCTGCGCCACCAGCACCGCGTCCGAGGTTTCCACCACCACCGCGTCGGCGATGCCGATGGCGGCCACCAGCCGCGACTCGCTGCGGATGTAGCAATTTTCGACCCCGTGCAGCAACACATCGCCGCTGACCGCGTTGCCGCCGCCGTCCTTGCCTTCGACCTCCCACAGCGACGACCAGGAGCCGACATCGCTCCAGCCGCAGGATAACGGCACCACCATGCCGCGCGCGGTGCGCTCCATGACCGCGTAGTCGATGGAGTCGCTCGGGCTGCGCGCGAAGCATTCGGGATCGAGCCGGGTGAAATCAAGATCCTTCACCGAATTCGCCAGCGCCTCGCGCGCGGCCGCCAGGATCTGCGGCGCGTGCGCTTCCAACTCTTCGAGGTAAGCGTCGGCGCGCAACAGGAACATGCCGCTGTTCCACAGGTAATCACCGCTGGCCAGGTAATTCTGTGCGGTGCTCAGATCGGGTTTTTCCACGAACTGGCGGATGCGGTGGATGGTGTCGGCCCAGACCTCGCCGGACTGGATGTAGCCGTAACCGGTCTCCGGCGCGCTCGGCACGATGCCGAACGTGACCAGATGGCCCTCGCGCGCGGCCTTCATGCCGCACGCGACCGCCGCGGCGAAGGCGTCCCACTGGGCGATCACGTGATCGGCCGGCAGCACCAGCAGCATCGCCTCCGGGTCCGCCGCCAGCGCCTGGAGGGCGGCCACGGCCAGCGCCGGCGCGGTGTTCTTGCCCTCCGGCTC
>Ga0164243_10001864_pt1 | contig 35396 bp, 37 predicted proteins | sample OricompcompostOP_FD_108781 | JGI IMG/M metagenome (GOLD analysis project Ga0164243, IMG submission 108781) | Organic Plus compost microbial communities from Emeryville, California, USA - Original compost - Organic plus compost (OP) | ecosystem: Engineered > Solid waste > Mixed feedstock >...
GCCGCCGCCACCGGCGCGCCACGGCGTCGTCGCCACCGCGCCACCGCGCAGCCGGCGTCCCACGGCGCCACCGGCGTCGTCCTGGTTCAGCGGTCTGCCGAGCCCGCCCCGACCAGGTACGGCCAGATCGCCCCCGCGATTTCGTCCGGTGTGCCCGGGCAGCCGCGGCGCACCCAGTCCGTCACCGCGCCCATCAGCGCCCCCGCGAGCAGCGCCGCGACCGGGTCGTGCGGGACGTACTCCGGGTCGTCGGCGTGGGTGGGGGAGCTGGTGCCCGCCCGATGCACGTGGATGGCGATCGCGAGCCGGTGGTGCAGGTGGCCGAGCACCCGCGCGCTCGCCGCGAACAGAGCCCGGTACAGCCGCTCGTGCGCGCCGACGTGCTCGAAGATCCGCGTCAGCGCGTCCTCCGGTGCCACCTGTTCGCCCGGGAGCAGCACACGCGCCGCCGAGACCAGTTCGTCGAACATCTCCGTGCACGCGGCCGCCGCCAGGTCGTGCACGTCGGTGTAGTGCTCGTAGAACGTCGAGCGGTTGACGTCGGCGCGTTTCGTCAGGTCCGACACCGAGATCTGGTTCAGCTCGCGCTCGTCGAGCAGCTCCAGCAGCGCCGCTTCCAACGCGGAGCGTGAACGGCGGCTACGTCGATCGGAGACTTGCGGGGCCGGCATCGGATCAGTCTAATGGTCTCCGACAGGTGTTGGAAAAACACCACTTGTCGGAACGAAACGGGCACGAGTCACCGAGGAGCTGGGGCATGACCACCGCTGAGCCGCGCACCTACCCGTTCAGCCACCCGGAGCGGCTCGACATGGAGCCGATGTTCGCTGACCTGCGCGCGAACGAACCGCTGACCCGGGTGCGGCTGCCGTACGGCGAACCCGGCTGGCTGGCCACCCGGTACGAGGACGTCAAGGTCGTACTGAGCGATCCGCGGTTCAGCCGCGCCGCCAGCCTCGAGCGCGACGAGCCGCGGATGCGCCCGCAGCCGTCCCAGCCCGGCGGCATCCTCAGCATGGACCCGCCCGACCACAGCAGGCTGCGACGGCTGGTCACCAAGGCGTTCACGGTGCGGCGCATCGAGCAGTTGCGGCCGCGGGTGCAGCAGATCGCCGACGAGCTGCTGGACGCGATGATCGCGCAGGGCCCGCCGTCCGACCTCGTCGAGGACTTCGCGCTTCCGGTGCCGGTCACGGTGATCTGCGAACTGCTCGGAGTGCCCTACGCCGACCGCGCGGACTTCCGCTACTGGTCGGACGCGTTCCTGTCCACCACGAAGTTCACCCCGGCCGAGGTCGGGGAGTGCACCGGCAAACTGCGCGCCTACTTCGAGGACCTGGTCGCCCAGCGCCGCCGGGAGCCGAAGGACGACCTGCTCAGCGGGCTCGTCGCCGCGCGGGACAACGAGGATCGTCTGTCCGAAGAGGAACTGCTCATGCTGTCGCTGGGCCTGCTCGTCGCCGGGCACGAGACGACCGCGTCGCAGATCCCGAACTTCGTCTACACCCTGCTGACCCACCCGGACCAGCTCGCGCTGCTGCGCGCGGACCTGCGCCTGGTGCCGAAGGCCGTCGAGGAGCTGATGCGCTACGTGCCGCTTGGGCTGGGCGCCGGCATCGCCCGCTACGCCACCGAAGACATCGAGCTCGGCGGCGTCCTGGTCCGCGCCGGTGAACCCGTCCTGCCGGTGCTGGCATCGGCCAACCGCGACGAATCGGCGTTCCCCGACCCCGACACGCTCGACCTGCGCCGCACCGACACCTCGCACATCGGGTTCGGGCACGGGGTGCACCACTGCCTCGGTGCGCCGCTGGCGCGGATGGAACTGCAGGTCACCCTCGACACGCTGCTGCGCAGGCTGCCCGGCCTGCGCCTGGCCGAGGGCGAGGCGGGGGTGACGTGGAAGGAGGGCCTGTCCACCCGCGGTCCGGAGCGGATGCTGATCACCTGGGACGCCTGAGCCGCAACCTCGCGGGCCGCCGGCCGTCCTACGATCGTGCTCGCAAGGAGGTTCCGCCGGGTCGCGGGTGTGGCAACGGCACTGGGTGTCACGGGTCTGCTGGCGCCCGTGCACCTCGCGGTCGTCGTCGGCTTCCTGCTGGCGACCGAGAGCTACGACGACAGCGGCGTGGGCGGCCCGTTCCGCGCCTGCACCGCCGATTCGGTGAGCTGCAGCGGGCCGAACCCCTGGGTGATGCTCCTCTGCGCGCTGGCGTTCACCGGGTGCCTCGCGCTGGCCGGTGTCCTCGGCCAGGTCGTCGGCCGGTTCCCGCGACCCGGATGGGCTCGCGTCGCGCTCGCGGCGGGCAGCCTGGCCGCGCTCGCCGTGGTGGTCCTGATCGGCCGGTGATCGTCCGGCCGGGTTTCGGCCCGGCGACGCGTGGGTACGTCCGCCCGCGTGGCGACGCGATCGGACCCGTGGGGCGCCCGCACGCCCTACGGCGCGGGAGGGCGGTGGCCGGTGCGCGTGGACACGCAGCTGGCGGACGGGGTGCGCGCCGAGGACGTCGACCGCTGGGTGCCGACCGCCGCCGTGCTGCACTCCAACGGCGACGGAATGGACATCGCGGTCAAGAACGGCCGCATCGTCGGCGTCCGCGGCCGTGCCGGTGACCGGGTCAACCACGGCCGCCTCGACGTCAAGGATCGCTACGGCTGGCAGGCCAACGCCGCACCGGACCGGCTCACCACCCCGCTCGTGCGCGACGGCGGCAGCCTCGTGGAGACGTCCTGGGACGAGGCGATGTCGCGCATCGTCAGCCGCAGCAGGACCCTGCTCGACGAACAGGGACCCGGTGCGATCGGCTTCTACACCAGCGGGCAGCTGTTCTGCGAGGAGTACTACACGCTCGCCGCGATCGCCCGCGGCGGGATCGGCACCAACCACCTCGACGGCAACACGCGGTTGTGCACCGCCACCGCGGCGGCCGCGCTCAAGGCCACGTTCGGCTGCGACGGGCAGCCCGGCTCCTACACCGACGTCGACCACGCCGACGTGATCGCCCTGTTCGGGCACAACGTGGCCGAAACGCAGAGCGTGCTGTGGATGCGCATGCTCGACCGCCTCGCCGGGGACGATCCGCCCGCGCTGCTGTGCGTCGACCCGCGCGAGACCCCCGTGGCCCGAGTCGCGACCGTCCACCTCGCACCGGTGCCCGGTACGAACCTCGCACTGGTGAACGCGCTGCTGCACGAGATCATCATCAACGGCTGGGTGGACCGCGGCTACGTCGACCGCCACACCGTCGGCTACGCCGCGCTCGCCGACGCCGTCGCCGACTGCACCCCGGAGTGGGCGGCCGGGATCTGCCGCGTGCCCGCGGCGCGGATCCGCGAGGCCGCCGCCCTGCTCGGCCGCGCGCGGCGTCTGCTGTGCACCGTGCTGCAGGGCTTCTACCAGTCCCACCAGGCCACGGCCGCCTCGGTCGCAGTCAACAACATCGTGCTGCTGCGCGGCATGCTGGGCAAGCCGGGGTGCGGCGTGTTGCAGATGAACGGCCAGCCCACCGCGGAGAACACGCGCGAGTGCGGCGCGGACGGCGACCTCACCGGCTTTCGCAACTGGGCCAACGACGCCCATGTCGCCGAGCTGGCGCGGCTGTGGAACGTCGATCCGATGCGGATCCCGCACTACGCCCCGCCCACGCACGCCATGCAGATGTTCCGCTACGCGGAGACCGGCACGCTGCGGATGCTGTGGGTGTCGGCCACCAACCCGGCGGTGTCGCTGCCCGAACTGGCCCGCATCCGCTCGATCCTGGCCCAGGACAGGCTCTTCCTCGTGGTGCAGGACTGCTTCCGCATCGAGACCGCCGAGCTGGCCGACGTGGTGCTGCCCGCGGCGATGTGGGGTGAGAAGACCGGGGTGTTCACCAACGCCGACCGGACGGTGCACCTGTCCGAGAAGGCCGTCGACCCGCCCGGTCAGGCGCGGTCGGATCTCGACATCTTCTGCGACTACGCGCGGCGCATGGACTTCCGCGACCGCGATGGCGCCCCGTTCCCGCCGTGGCACGACGCCGCATCGGCCTACCGCGCGTGGCAGCGGGCCAGTGCCGGTCGGCTGTGTGACTACAGTGGACTGTCCTGGGAGCGGCTGCGCGACGGCGGAGTCCAGTGGGGCGGCGAGCGCCTCTACACCGACGGCGGGTTCTTCGCCCACCCCGACGAGTGCGAAACCTACGGCCGCGACCTGGTGACCGGAGCGCCGTCCGACGCCTCCGAGTACCGCGCGATGAACCCGGACGGCAAGGCGATGCTCAAGCCCGCTCCGTACCTCCCGCCGCACGAGACGCCGTCGCCGGAGTTCCCGTTCGCGCTGATCACCGGGCGCACCATCCACCACTTCCACACCCGCACGAAGACCGCCCGCGCGCCGGAACTCGACGCTGCCGCGCCGCGGGTGTGGGTCGAGGTGTCCGAAGTGGATGCCGAGGCGCACGGCCTCGCCGAGGGTGACCTCGCGGCGATCACCACCCCGCGCGGGACGGTGCGGGCGCGCGTGCGGATCGGCGGGATCCGGGACGGCGTTCTGTTCCTGCCGTTCCACTACGGGTACTGGGACGCCGACGGCGCCGCGCACGACCGGGCGGCCAACGAACTGACGATCACCGAATGGGATCCGGCGTCGAAGCAGCCCCTGTTCAAGACCGCGGCCGCGGCACTGGGGCGGGCGCCATGACACTCGACCGGGTACGACACGAGCTGCACCGGGCCGAGGGCGTGCTGGCGCAGCGGTTCCGGCAGCTGTCCGAGCGGCACCGCGCCGAAGCCGAGGTGCACCACGTCGCCCGCGATCTGGCCCGCTGGTCCGACGAGCACGTGGCGGCGCTGGGGGAGCCCGCGCGGTCGGTACCGGTCCCGCCGTGGCTGAGCGACGACCCCGACCCGGGGTTCGCGCTGCTGACCGACCTGCGCCGCCTGCACCAGTCGTGCGCGGCGGTGTCGCTGGACTGGGAGCTGCTCGCGCAGGGTGCGCAGGCGGCGCGGAACGCGGAACTGCTCGATCTGGCGTCCCGCTGCCACCCGCACACGCTGCGGCAGCTGACGTGGACGAACGCGATGCTCACGGAGCTGTCCCCGCAGATCCTGACCAGCTGACCCGCGGTTTCACCGCAATGTCATCATCGACCGAGAGAGTCCGCCGGTGGCAGTCGACGGGGGCAGGAACACCACGCGGCGTCTGGACCCGGCGTGGGTGGGGCCGTACCGGGTGTTCGCAGAGCTGGGCCGTGGCGGCATGGGCCGGGTACTGCTCGGGTCCGGCCCGGACGGCCGGTTGTTCGCGCTGAAGCTGGTGCACGAGCAGTTCGCGCAGGACGCCGGATTCCGCAAGCGCTTTCGCCGGGAGATCGAGGCGTCCCGCGCGGTCTCCGGTGCCTACACCGCGGCGGTCGTCGACGCCGACCCCGACGCCGCCACGCCGTGGCTGGCGTCGGTGTTCGTGCCCGCGCCGTCGCTGCAGGAGGGGCTGTCGGCCACCGGCGCGCTGCCCGAGGAGCCGGTGCTGCGCCTGGCCGCCGGGCTCGCCTCGGCGCTCGTGCAGATCCACCAGGCCGGTCTCGTGCACCGCGACCTGAAACCGTCCAACGTGCTGCTGGCCGACGACGGCGTCCGCGTGATCGACTTCGGCATCGCCCGCGCCACCGACACCCACACCGGCGACCTGACCCGCTCCGGCTGGCTGATCGGCTCACCCGCGTTCATGTCGCCGGAACAGGCGCGCGGCGACCGCGTCATGCCGGCGGGCGACGTCTTCGCCCTCGGGTCCGTGGTGGTGGCGGCGTGCACCGGCGACAGCCCGTTCACCGCGGCAGCCACCCTGCAGACGCTGAACAACGTGGTGCAGGCTCACCCCGACCTGCGGCGTCTGCCGCCCGCGGTGCGCCGCGTGGTCGAACCGTGCCTGGACAAGGACCCCGCCGCCCGGCCGACGCCTGCGGAGGTGCTCGCCGGCATCGGCCCGATCCCGCCCGCCGCCCAGGCCTGGCCCGCCGCGGTGCACCGCATGATCGCCGAGCGGCGGGCCGGCAGCACCGCGCTCGCCACCGACGCGGGCGCCACGACGGTCGTCCTCGATCAGCCCCCGACGGCCGTGCGCACCCTCGTCGAGCCCCGGCGCGGGCGGCCGTGGTGGGCGGCGGCGCTCGCGCTCGCCGTGGTGGTCGCGGGCGTGCTGGCGTTTCTGCTCTGGCCGTCGTCCGCACCGGAGGGTCCCGCGGCGGACGGTGAACCCCCGCCGCCGTCACTGCCCGTGGCGGCCGTGCTGACCGGGACCACCGCGGCCGAGACGGTGACGTTCAGCCCGGACGGGCGCACGGTGGCCGTCGTGGGCGCCGACCGCACCGTGCAGGCCTGGGACGTCGCCTCGCGGCAGCCGGTCGGTCAGATCATCGGCCCGCTCGGCGGTGACGGCTCCGGTGTCGAGCTCGCGTTCGGCGACGACAGCGCGACCCTGGTGACCGCCTTCGTCGGCGAGACCGGTCCGGTGGTGCGCTGGTGGGACGTGCGCAGCGGCAACCCGGCCGCCGACCGGTTCGAGGCCGGGGCCGTCGCGGCTGACGACGTCGAGGAGCTCACTCTCGCACCGGGTGGCCGGATGCTCGCGATCAGCGATGACCGGGGGTTCGCCCACGTCGCGGATCTGACCGCGCGCCGCGTTCTGGGCTCGGTCGAGTACGGCTACGGCAACATCCCGACCGTGGTGTTCAGCCCGGACGGCGGCACGTTCGCCACCTACGGCGGCGATCCACACGACGCCACCGACACGGTTCTGCTGTGGGACACGGCCACCCTGACCCAGCGCGGGACACCGATCCGCATACCCGGGAGCGGGAAGATCGACGCGCTCAACGCGTTCGCGTTCAGCCCGGACGGTCGCACCTTGCTCACCGCCGGGTACCACGACGGGGCGGGCAGCATCCGGTTCTGGCACACCGAAACCCACAACCAGACCCGCCCGCCCCTGACCGGTGTCGAGCTCGGTGCGGACGGGCGGCTCGCGCTCAGCCCGGACAACCGCACCCTGGTCACCTTCTGGGGGACCCGCGGCAGCGCCGTGCAGATCACCGACACCACCGACACCACCGACGGCTCCTCGGTTCCGTTGCGCGTGCCCGGAGTCAGCGGGATCGCCCTCAGTCCGGACGGAACCACGGTCGCCACGGCGTGCGAGGACGGCACCACGCGGCTGTGGCGGTTGCCGGGCTGACCCGCGATTCAACCGTCCTCGCGCAGGGCACCGCCCGCGAGCCGCACCGTGCGGTCGATCCGGATCCGGTCGAGGAACCGTTCGTCGTGGCTCACCACCACGAACGCGCCCCGGTAGGCGTTCAGCGCGCTCTCCAGCTGCCCGGTGCTCACCAGGTCCAGGTTGTTGGTCGGCTCGTCCAGCAACAGCAGCTGCGGTGCGGGCTCGGCGAACAGCACGCACGCCAGCGTCGCGCGCAACCGCTCCCCGCCGGACAGGACGGCGACCGGCAGGTGCGCCCGCTCGCCGCGGAACAGGAACCGCGCCAGCAGGGTCATCCGCTGCACCCGCGGCATCGCGGGTGCGAACGCCGCCAGGTTCTCCGCCACCGTGCGCGTGTCGTCGAGCAGGTCGAGCCGCTGCGACAGGTAGGCGACGCGACCGTCCGCCCGGGTGACGTCCCCGGCGTCGGGCGCCAGATCCCCGGCGATCACGCGCAGCAAGGTCGACTTGCCCACGCCGTTGCCGCCGGCGAGGGCGATCCGCTCCGGGCCGCGGATCACCAGGTCGACGCCGTCGCCGAACAGGTCGCGGACGCGCAGTCCGGTGCCGGAGAACAGGGTGCGGCCAGCGGGCACCGCGGTGGCGGGCAACTCCAGTGCGATCACCGGGTCCTCGCGCAGCGACCGCTCGGCCGCGTCGAGCCTCGCCTCGGCGGCGCCGACCCGCGACGCGTGCGTGCCGTCGGCCCGCCCCGCGGATTCCTGCGCGTTGCGTTTGCGGGCACCCGCGAGAATCTTGGGCAGCCCGGCGTCCGCGGCGCCCCGCTGGGCGGTGCTCGCCCGCCGGGCCGCGCGTTCCCGCGCCAGCTGCCGTTCCCGCTTCTCCCGCTTCACCTCCTGCTCGGCGGTGCGGATGGTGCGCTCCGCGACCTCGCGCTCGGCGCGCACCGCGTGCTCGTAGGAGGTGAAGTTGCCGCCGTGGAAGCGGATCCGCCCGTCGCCGAGTTCGGCGATGCGATCCACCCGGTCCAGCAGCGTGCGGTCGTGACTGACCACGAGCAGGCATCCGGGCCACTCGTCGAGCACGGCGTGGAGCCGGCGCCGCGCGTCCAGGCCGAGGTTGTTGGTGGGTTCGTCGAGCAGCAGCACGTCGGGCCGGGTGAGCAGCTGGGCGGCCAGGCCGAGGGAGACGACCTGCCCGCCGGACAACGTGCCGAGTGGGCGGTCGAAGGCGATCGCGCCGAGGCCGAGGCGGTCCAGCTCGGCGCGGGTGCGTTCCTCGACGTCCCAGTCCTCGCCGATGGTGGCGAAATGCTCCTCCGCGACGTCACCGGATTCGACCGCCGCGATGGCGCGCAGGACCGGCGCCACGCCCAGGACCTCCGCGACGGTGACCTCGCCGGTCAGCGGCAGTTCCTGTGGCAGGTAGGCGACCACGCCGTCGACGGACACGCTGCCCGCGCGGGGCCGCAACTCGCCCGCGACGAGTTTGAGCAGAGTGGACTTGCCCGCCCCGTTCGGGGCGACCAGGCCGGTGCGCCCGTCGGGGACGGTGAACGACAGCTGGTCGAACACGGGGGTGTCGTCCGGCCAGGAGAAGGACAGACCGGACACGACGATGCGGGATTCGGACACGGGAGCCTCGCGAAGGTTTCGTGGGTACGGGTGGACGACAGCGGGGATCACCCGGCGATGTCGTCGTCACCTGCCACGTTCGGCCTCCTCGGCTCCGGTTTCGCGGATCACGCCGACGATAACAGCCGTCGCGCTCACGGTCGCGTCATTTTCCGGAGCGCGGTCTCGGTGGCCTCGTCCACGGGCAGGCAGAACGTGACGCGGTACCCCGAGCCGTCCTGCGCTCGCATCGGGACGTAGCGCAGCGCGAGCCGCCCCAGATCGGGGTGGTCGAGCTCGGTCGCGCCGCCGGGCCGGGTCAGCGCCGGGTACTCGGCCCACCAGGCGCGGAATTCGGGGCTGTCGCGCACCAACCGGTCGACGGCGGGGTCGTCCGGGGCGAGCGCCGTGCTGAGGCGGAACTCGGCGAGCACGAGGTGCGCCTGGTGGTCCCAGTCGCGGAACAGGGCGCGGTAACGCGGATCGGTGAACATCAGGACGAGCAGGTGCCGGTCCCGCGCGGGCAGCAGGCTCCAGTCGCCGAACACCCGGCGCGCCGCGGAATTCTGCGTCATGGCCTCCCAGCGTGGGCCGACCACCCAGGCGGGGAACGGATCGTGGTGGTGCACCAGCGCGTCCAGGTCGTCCGGGGGCGCGTCCTCCGCGACGGCATCCACCGCGGGGCCGCGTCCGCTGGACAGGGTGAGCACGAGTTGCGTCTGCTCCTGCGTGCAGCGCAGCGCGCAGGCCACGCGGACGAGTGCCGCCTCGGACACCGCGACCGGCCGGGCCTGCTCGAGCCAGGTGTAGAGGGTGGTGCTGATCTCGGCGAGCGCGGCCACCTCCTCCCGGCGCAGGCCCGGGGTGCGGCGACGACCGGTGTCCGGCAGCCCGGCCGCGGCCGGGCTGATCGCCGTCCGGCGGGCGCGCAGCAGCGTGGCGAGCTCCCGCCGTCGTTGTTCGCTCTCGATGACCACGGCGGCTCCGTCCAGGGTGGTAACGCCGGTTACCAGTAAGGATCCGGGATCTGGTGACCGTCCGGTGTGCCACGGAGACTACGTCAGCGAACTCGATCGGTCACCGGCGGAAGGACCTGGGCCATGGCGGTGGACAGCGCGGGCGTGCACGGGGCGACCGGACCCGCGTACGCGACCACCCCGTTCCGGGCCGGTGGCTGCACCGGCGAGTGGGTCGCCGCACCCGGCACCGCGACCGACGGAGCGATCCTGTACCTGCCCGTCCGCGACGAACCGCTCGGCGCGTTCGCGAGCGGGCTGTCCGCCGCTACCGGCTGGCCGGTGCTGGTCCCGCACCACCGCGAGTCGTCGGCGGTGGAGGACGTACTTGCCGCCTACCGGGCTCTGCCGGACGTGGGGTTCCCCGCGAGCCGCGTCGTCCTGGCCGGACACGGCGCGGGTGCGGCGCCGGCGCTGCAGGCACTGCTCCGGTTGCACGCGTGCGGTGCACAGCTTCCGGCCGCGGTGGTGGCGGTGTCACCGGAGTCACCAGCGTCGCCGGTGTCGCAGGCAACGCCCCCGGCCGACGTGGTGCGGTTGGCGGAACGGGCCGCCGGTCTCGGTGCCGCGGTGGCGCTGGAGCGGTACGAGGGACCCCCGCACGGCTTCCCGCTGCCCGGCACCGAGACCGGGCGCGCTGTGCTGGAGCGGATCGCCGCGTTCACCACCGAGCACCTCGCAGGCCGCCCCGCGGGGGACGCGCTCGGTGCGCTGAGCATCGAGCGGATCGGCTGGGCGGGTTACGTGATCACCAGCGAACGCGGCACCAAGGTGGTGGTCGATCCGTGTCTCACCGCGGGTGAGGGCATGCACAGCGGGATTCCGGAAAGCCCGGTCACCGTCGCGGAGCTGGCCGACGCCGATGCGGTGGTCGTCACCCACGCGGGGTTCGACCACCGCGGCGACGCGCTGGAGATCGCCGGGGCGGGCACTGCGCTCCTGGTGTGCGGCACCGCGCTGCTCGGTCAGGCGCACGCGGCCGGGATCCCGGTGGAACGGCTCGCCCCGACGGTGTCCGGGGTGCAGGTCCGGTGCCGGGACGTGACCCTGCGGTCGCTGCCCGCCCGGCACGAGTCGACCATGGTCGTCGACGGCCGGTTCGTCGCGGACCAGCCGCAGTCCTTCCTCCTCACCACGGGGGAGGGGGTGCGGGTGTTCTGCGGCGGCGACACCTCGCTGTCGGCGGACTTGCGCACCTGGGGCGAGCTGTACCAGCCGCACGTCGCCGTGCTCGGGATCGGCGGGCTGTGGGTCGGTGCGTCCCGGGTGGTGGAGCTCCCGCCCGCCGACGCCGCGGTGGCCGCGCGCTGGCTCGGGGTCTCGACCGTGCTCCCGGTGCACCACGTGCCCGGTGACGCGATGCCCGCGCAGCTCGCGGCCGAACTGGCCGGGGAGCCGATCGACGTCGTCACGCTCGGGTTCGGGCAGCGCTGGACCGCGAAACCCGCGGGCTGAGCCGGCTCAGCCCGCTGCCACCAGCGTCGCCAGGCGGGTCAGCGACTCGTCGAGCCGGTGCTCCACGTCCTCGGCCGCGGCGCCGCCGTGGTTGGCGGGCCGGTCACCGTGGAAGGACAGGTGCAGCGTCGCGTAGCTGGCACCGCCCTCGGCGGACGACACCTGCAGCCACCCGCTGTAGTCCGCGCTGCCGCGGCGGCCCCATTCGAGCCGCAGCTGCTCGCGCTGGGCGCCCAGCACCCCGGGGGCTGCGTAGTCGCCCGCCGGGTCGTGCACGTCCACGTCCACGCCCTCGGGTTCGTCCGGGTGCACGGTGATCACCCCGGGCAGCCACTCGCTCAGCCGGTGGACGTCGGCGGCCACGGCGAACACCCGCTCGGCCGGAGCGGGCATCTCGCGTTCGCGTTCGAACTCGGTCATGCCCGCGGGCTACCCGCGCCGGGCGGATCTACTCGCCCCGCAGGTACACCCAGCGGCCCGACGCCCGCGTGAACTCGCTGTTCTCGTGCAGGGACCCCGGACCGTCCGGGGTGCGGTAGTGCGCGCGGAACTCGACCGTGCCGGTGGTGTGGAACGGGCTGCCGCCGGTGGTCGCCAGCACGTCCAGCCGGGTCCAGCGCTGCCGCGGATCGAGCCGGACCGCGGGCGGGCGGGTGTCCGGGTGCCAGCTGTCGAGCAGGTACGCCTCGTCGCCGACGGCGAACGCGCTGAAGCGCGACCGCATCAGCCGCTCCGCGGTGGGCGCCGCGGCCTTTCCGCGGTGCAGCGGCGCGCAGCAGTCGTCGTACGTCTCACCGGTTCCGCAGGGACACCTCATGCCCGGGATTGTCCCGGGTGGCCGTGAACCGGTTGACGCCGCCGCCGCGCACTTGCTATTCCTATATCAGGAACCCTGATAAAGGAGCGTGGATGAGCACAGTTCGCACCGAGCCGTGGGGCGACACGGTCGCCGTGGAATTCGACGAGGGCATCGCCTGGGTCACCCTCAACCGGCCGGAGAAGCGCAACGCGATGAACCCGGCCCTCAACGACGAGATGGTCCGGGTGCTCGACCACCTCGAAGCCGACGACCGGTGCCGCGTCCTGGTGCTCACCGGCGCGGGCGAGTCGTTCTCCGCGGGCATGGACCTCAAGGAGTACTTCCGCGAGGTCGACGCCACCGGCAGCACGGCAGTGCAGATCAAGGTGCGCCGGGCCAGCGCGGAGTGGCAGTGGAAGCGGCTGGCGAACTGGAGCAAGCCGACCATCGCGATGGTCAACGGCTGGTGCTTCGGCGGCGCGTTCACCCCGCTGGTGGCCTGCGATCTCGCCGTCGCCGACGAGGAGGCGCAGTTCGGGCTGTCCGAGGTCAACTGGGGCATCCCGCCCGGCGGCGTGGTCAGCCGCGCGCTCGCCGCGACGGTGCCGCAGCGCGACGCGCTGTACTACATCATGACGGGCGAGCCGTTCGACGGCCGTCAGGCGGCGGCGATGCGCCTGGTCAACGAGGCGGTGCCCGCCGCGCGGCTGCGGGAGCGCACCCGGGAGGTCGCGCTCAAGCTGGCGTCGATGAACCAGGTGATCCTGCACGCGGCGAAGACCGGGTACAAGATCGCCCAGGAGATGCCGTGGGAGCAGGCCGAGGACTACCTCTACGCCAAGCTCGACCAGTCGCAGTTCGCCGACAAGGCCGGCGCCCGCGCCCAGGGGCTGACCCAGTTCCTCGACCGGAAGTCCTACCGGCCGGGTCTGGGCACCTTCGAGCCGGAGAACTGACGGCGGTGCGCAACCAGGGGTTGGGCTCCTGGCCGGTGCGCCGCGCCAGGATGAGCCCGCACGCGATCGCGATCCGCCACGACGGTGCGGAACTGACGTACGCGGAGCTGTCCCGCCGGGTGGCGCGCCTGGCCCACGGGCTGCGCGCCACCGGGGTCCGGCCCGGCGACCGGGTGGCCTACCTCGGGCCGAACCACCCCGCCTACCTGGAGACGCTGTTCGCGTGCGGACAGGTGGGCGCGGTGTTCGTGCCGCTCAACTTCCGGTTGACCGTCCCGGAACTCGACCACGCGCTGGCCGATTCCGGGGCCACCGTGCTGATCCACACCCCGGACCACGCGCGCACGGCGGCCGAGGTGTCCGGTGAGCGGCTCCGCAGGGCGCTGCCCGGCGACCTGCTCGCCGACGACGCCGAACCACTGGACGTGCCGGTCGGGCAGGACGACGTGTGCCTGCTGATGTACACCTCGGGCAGCACCGGCAGGCCCAAGGCGGCGATGCTCACCCACGGCAACCTCACGTGGAACAGCCTCAACGTCCTGGTCGAGACCGACCTCGCCGGCGACGAACGGGCGCTGGTCGTGGCGCCGCTGTTCCACGCCGCCGCGCTCGGCATGATCTGCCTGCCCACGCTGCTCAAGGGCGGCACGGTGATCCTGCACCCCGCGTTCGACCCGGGTGCGGTCCTGCACGCCGTCGAGCACGACCGGGTGACGCTGATGTTCGGGGTGCCCACGATGTTCGAGGCGATCGCGGCGCACCCGTCGTGGAAGTCGGCGGACCTGTCGAGCCTGCGCACGCTGCTGTGCGGTGGCGCGCCGGTGCCCGCCGACACCATCGACACCTACCTCGCCCGTGGACTGACGTTCCTGCAGGGCTACGGCATGACCGAGACCGCGCCCGGCGCGCTGTTCCTCGACCGCGCGCACGCCGTCGGCAAGGCGGGCTCGGCGGGCGTGCCGTCGTTCTTCACCGACGTGCGGGTGGTCGGCCCGGACGGTGAACCGGTCCCAGCGGGACAACGAGGCGAGATCGTCGTCAGCGGGCGCAACGTGATGAAGGGCTACTGGGGTCGTCCGGACGCGACGTCCGATGTGCTGCGGGACGGGTGGTTCCACTCCGGCGATGTGGCCACAGTGGACGATGACGGGTACTTCCACGTCGTCGACCGGCTCAAGGACGTCATCATCTCCGGCGGGGAGAACATCTACCCGGCCGAGGTGGAGAACGAACTGCACGCGCACCCCGACGTCGCGGCGTGCGCGGTGATCGGGGTGCCGGACCCGCGGTGGGGCGAGGTCGGCAAGGCGGTCGTGGTCGCCGTTCCCGGCAGCGACTCCGGGGAAGCGGACCTGCTCGCTCACCTGCGCACGCGGCTGGCGTCCTACAAGGTGCCGAAGTCGGTCGAGTTCGTGCCGGAGCTGCCGGTCACCGGATCCGGCAAGATCCGCAAGGCCGAGCTGCGCCGCCGCTACGCCTGAGCCGCGCGGCGCGCGTCCGCGAGGGCGGCGAGCGTGTCCACCCCGCGCTCCAGTCCCTCGCGGAACGCGTGCTGCTGCTCCGGCCCGAGCGCGGCGATCAGCTCGTGCTCCAGCTCGGCCACGGCGGGTGCGCACTCGTCCAGCAACTCCTCGCCCGCCTGCGTCAGGGTGGCCACCAGCACCCGCTTGTTGCCCGTCTGCTGCGTGCGCTGGATGAGGCCGCGTTTTTCCAGCGTGAGCACCATCTCGTGCATGGTCTGCGGGCGCAGGAAAGACCGGCGCGCCAGCTGCGCCGAGGACAGGCCCTCCCGTCCGCGCAGCACGCTCAGCGCCGTGTACTGCAGCGTCGTGAGCCCGAGCGGGCGCAGCGCGTCGTCCATCAACGCGCGGATCACCAGTTCGAGCCGTTTGACCAGGTACAGGGTCAGTGGCCGGCCTGCGTCGGGATCGCTGCTCACGCCGTCATGATGGCACGCGCGGTCACCGCGCGCCGGTGCCTGCCGCCCATCGGTCCAGCAGGATCGGCACACCGGTGAACTGCCAGAAGTGCAGGGAGACCATCCCGTCGCTCATCCCGGACCCGGTCGCCAGCTCAGGCCGGTGGACGTGGTCGTCGCGGTCCACCGATCCGGACAGCTGCGCGCCGGTGACCTCCGCGAACGTCTGTTCCAGCACGCCGCGTGCGGTGAAGAAGTCCTCCGGCAGTGGCCGGTCCCGCAGACGTTCGCGCATCGCCCACCACACGTGCGGGTCGCCGCGCAGGCCCCAGGTCAGCGGCGGGCGTTCGAAGAGCGCGTCGAAGGTGGTCATGCGGACATTCCACCCCGACTCGTCCGAACCCGCGCGCACACCCCTCGCCCGCGGGGTGAACGTCGTTCTACGCGTCCGGGTGGTTGTGGCCCCCCACCGATCGGCCGTTCACCCCGTACTCCGTGAAGTCCACTGTGGATAATGTGGTAAGCGCTCTCCGGGTGCACCCGGTGGTGACGGACCGTGCGGTCAAGATCACTCCTCCAGCGGTACGTCCCGCCGCGGCGATGCCGTTATGTTGGTCGGCGGTCTGTTCCCCGCCTCGTCGAGCGCGTTCCGCTCGCCAGACCGTCGGAGTCAGTGTGAACCTCACCCCTGTGACCCTGTTCGACCGTGCCGCCGGACAGCTGGGGGACCTCTGCCGGGTGGCAGGTTTCCCCGAGGACGGCGCGCCCGTCGACGTCCTGCGCGAGCTGCTGTGCGCGGCCGGGCCGCGTCCGCTGAGCGAGCCACCGCTGTGGCCCTCCGACGTCGCCGACGACGCGACGCCAGTGGAATTCTCGCTCGCGTTCGACGACAGCGGCAACCGCGCCGTGCGGATCCTCGGTGAAACACTCCCGGAACAGCCCTCGCCCACGGCGAACATCGATGCGGCGCGCCGGTTCCTCACCCGGATGGCGCAACGGTTGGACCTGACGCTCGACCGGTTCCACGCGGTGGAGGACCTGTTCCTCACCGACGACCCGCAGGGCAAGTTCGCGCTGTGGTTCTCGGTGATCCTCCGCCCGGGGCGCGCCCCGGCCCTCAAGGTCTACTTCAACCCGCTGGTGCGCGGGGTCAGCGCCGCGCCGGAGCTGGTCGCGGAGGCGCTGCGGCGCCTGGGGCTGGGCGAGGCCTACGACACCGTCACCGAGTACGCGCTGCGGCGCGGTCCGGCCGACCGGTTCTCCTTCTTCGCCCTCGACCTCGACGACGGCCCGCTGTCCCGCGTCAAGCTCTACATCTCCCACGACAGGGCGGTATCGGACGACGTCGAGCACGCGGCGCGCGCCGTGGACGGCGTGGATCCCCTGCGGCTGCGGGAGTTCCTCGACCTGACCGGCGGCGGCCCCGGCCCGTACGCCGGGCGGCCGCTGGTGTCGAGTTACTCGTTCGTCGAGGAGGATGCGGGCAGGCCCGGCAACTACAGCCTGTACCTGCCGATCCGCGACTACGTCCCGGACGATGCGGTGGCACGGGAGCGCACGCGCGCACACCTCGCCCGCGCCGGGGTGGATCCTGCGGGCCTGGACCGGGCCGTCCGCGCCGTCACCGACCGTTGCCTGGCCGACGGCACCGGCCTGATCGCCCACCTGTCCCTGCGTCTCGGGCGATTCGGTTCCGGCACGACGGTATATCTTTCCTCGGAGGCATACGCCGTGGCGCCGCCGCGCGCCCGGATCACCACGAGCGGGCAGCGCGGCGCGGCCACCGCCGCGGTGTGACGAGGAGGAAGAGGTCTCGATGAAGTCGTTCCCGCCGTACCGGGTCCAGGTTGTCAAGGAGATCCCGATCACGACCCGGCCCGAGCGGGAGGAAGCGCTTTCCCAAGCCGGTTACAACATGTTCGACCTGCCGGCGAACAAGGTCACCATCGACCTGCTGACCGACTCCGGCACCGGCGCGGTGAGCGCCGCGCAGGAGGCGGGTGCCGCCACGGCCGACCGCTCCTACGCCGGGTCCGACTCGTGGTTCCGCTTCCGCGAGTCGCTGGAGGAGATCACCGCGTTCCCGCACCTGTTCCCGGTGCACCAGGGACGTGCCGCGGAGCGGGTGCTGTTCACCACCGCGCTCGGCCCGGGCAAGATCTCGTTGTCCAACACCCACTTCGACACCACGCGCGCCAACGTGGAGCTGGCCGGTGCGGAGGCGCGCGACCTGCCCTGCGCCGAGGCGGCCGACCTGGACAGTCGCGATCCGTTCAAGGGCAACATCGATCTCGGCGCGCTCGAGCAGGCGCTGTCCGGTCCGGACGGTGCCCGGGTCGGGCAGGTGCTCATCACGATCACCAACAACGGCCTCGGCGGCCAGCCGGTCTCGATGGCCAACCTGCGTGGCGTGCGTGAACTCTGCGACCGCTTCGGCGTGCGCTTCTTCCTCGACGCCGCGCGCTTCGCGGAGAACTCGTGGCTCGTCACGCAGCGGGAAGAGGGCTACGCGGGCAAAACCCCGCTGGACGTGGCGCGCGAGGCGTTCGCCCTCGCCGACGGTTTCGTGGCGAGCCTGAAGAAGGACGCGATCTCCCCGATGGGCGCCGCGATCGGCGTGCGCGACACCGAGCTGGCCAAGCAGTGCGAGGCGATCCTCATCGCCACCGAGGGGTTCCGCACCTACGGCGGTATGGGCGCGCACGACCTGGAGCGGGTCGCGCAGGGGCTGCGTGAGGTGCTCGACCCGCACTACCTGCGCAACCGCGCGGAGGAGACGGCGCAGTTCGCGCGGCTGGTCAACGAGGCCGGAGTGGACATCGTGCAGCCCGCGGGCGTGCACGGTCTCTACCTCAACGCGGGCCGCCTGTTGCCGCACATGCCGGCGAGCGGCTTCCCGGGGCACGCGCTGGCGTGCGAGCTCTACCTCGAGGGCGGTATCCGCTGCGCCGAGCTCGGATCGCTGTACCTGGGGACGTTCGACGACGACAACAACCTGATCACCCCGGCTCCGTTCGAGCTGGTGCGGCTCGCGATCCCGCGCCGCACCTACACCTCGGCGCATCTGGAGTACGTCGCCGACGTGCTGGCCTCGATCGCGAAGAACCCGGAGCGCGTGCCCGAGTACCGGGTCACGTACGCGCCGCAGCTGCTGCGGCACTTCAACCTGAAGCTGCGGCAGGTCCCCCGCGGCTGACCCGCTGCCGTCGGGCGCCCCCCTCGGACGCCCGACGGTGGTCGGTCACCGTGGCATCGGCGCCGTGCGCTCGCCGTAGATGTCGGCCAGCGCGGCGAACGACGCCTTCGGCGTCAGCGTGCCGTCCGGGTCGATCCGCACGACCCCGAACGAGGCCATGTCGAGGTCGTGGCGCGGATCGGGGTGGTGGGGGAACCGGTACCCGGCGAAGGTGTACCAGAACGCGGTGTCCACGTTTTCCTCCGCGAAGATCCGCAACAGGTCCCGCAGGTACTTCGCCTGTTCCTGCTCGTCGCGCTGGTGGCCGCCGTCGAGTCGCCACGGTCGTGCCTGCTGGTCCACGACGAGGAACCCGCGCGCCCCCAGATCGGCGGCGCCCCGGAACGCGCAGCACCCGAACTCGGTGATCACGACCGGCAGTCCGTGCCGGTGCAGGTCGCGGATCTCCGCCGCGTAGCGGTCGGCGTTCTTCGCGACGCGGTAGGCGTCCACCCCCACGTAGTCGAAACGCGACCAGTCCACGCGCTCGAACGGCACGGACGCGTAGGTGAGCTGACCGCCGAACCGGGGGCGGACCGCGTCGACCACCTCGGCGAGGAACGCGTTGAGCTGCTCCGACGCGGACTCCCGCAGCGCGGCCAACTCCGGCGTGCGCGAGGTGAACACCGCGACCCGGGAGAAGAAGTCGTCGCCGGGGACGAACCCGTGCGCGAAGAGGCTCAGCTCGCCACCGGTGATCAGGGTGACGTCCGCGCCGCCACGCCGCAGTTCCTCGGCGACATCGGCGCACTCGGCGAACAGCGGCAGCATCTCGCCGGTGGTCAGCCCGCACGGGAACGGGGACAACTACACCTCCAGTCCGGCTGCGGCGGCCAGCGCGGCCGCGTCACCGAGCCGGCCCGGATCGCTGCCCGTGATGCGCACCGCGGTGCAGTGCAACTGCTCCGCGATGACCCCCAGTTCACGTTCGGCGACGGCGACGTCGAACGACTCCCGCGTCCACCCGCCGTCCATGCGGGTGCCGGTGTCGTAGTGAATCCCCTTACCGCGCACGGAAACCCGCCGGGGTGGTCAACGACTCGCCCGTCCCGGCCCGGCGGCGCCGGTTGCGCAGCCACATCGCGAAGACGACCAGGATCGCGATCGCGCCGAGGTGCAGACCGGTCGACACGCCGGGCATCACCTCCAGCGGCAGCGTGCAGATCAGGACGATGCGGGCGACGGATTCGACGAGCAGCACCCCGCCGATCACCAGGCTCGGGAGCGTGAACCGCGCGCGGAACCCAGGATCGTCGTGCCACCGCTGCGCGAGGTGCGCCAGCATCGCCCGGTTCCCGCTGTGCGCGCGTCGCACGAGCGCGTACAGCGCGGGCTTGCCGATCGCGCAGGAGCCCACCAGCAGCAGGCCCAGCGCGCCGGTCAGCAGTGATTCCCGGACCAGCAGGACCCGGGGGTCGCCGGTGATCAGCGACACCACGAGGACCAGAACGAAACCGGCGGCCACGACCGCCGCGACGCCGTCCAGTCGCCGGTGCACGGTGGCCACCGCGGCGACGCGCAGGAGGGCGGCGGCGCCACCCGCCGCCAGCGCCAGCGCGGTGTCGACCCCCGCCGCGTCGAGCACGTAGAAGACCACGGCGGGCAGGGCGATGTCCCAGGCGAGCCCGGTGATCAGCGTGCGTTTGTCCATGGTGCGAACCCCCAGGTCCGTCGAAATAAGCTACGAGAACGTATCTTACATGAGAGCGCGCCGAACTGGGAAGAAGGGTCGATAAGATACGATGAAGTCGCCAGAACGGGTGAGAGGGGGAGTGGTGACCGACAGCGCGGGGACGCAGCAGGCCAAGGCCACCCGGCGGCGCGGTGCCGCCCTGGAACAGGCGATCCTGCGGGCGGCGGCGGACGAGCTGATCGAGTCCGGCTACCGGGGCATGACGATGGATCGCGTCGCCGCGCGGGCGGGCACCAGCAAGAACGCGATCTACCGGCGCTGGCCCAGCCGGGTCGTGCTGGGGGTCGCGGCGTACCGCAACATGCTGCCGACCGCGCCGGAGGACACCCCGGACACCGGTGACCTGAGGTCGGACGCACTCGCGCTGCTCGACCGCGCCAACACCCGCATGACCTCCCCGGCCGGCAAGGTCGTGCGCGAGCTGCTGGCCGGGATGCGCGAGGAGCCGGAGATGGTGCACGAGCTGCGGGAGCAGGTCACGAGCGCGGGCACCGCCGCGTGGCTGACCATCCTGAGTCGCGCCGCGGCGCGCGGCGAGGTGGGCACGGCAGCGTTGAACCCGCGGGTGGCCACGGCCGCGGTGGCCCTGCTGCGCAACGAGTACTCGCTCAACGGCGCGACCGCGGTGCGGCCCGAGGTGCTGGTCGAGATCATCGACCAGGTGTTCCTCCCCCTCGTGCGCAGCACGCGCTGAGGAACCGACACGGGCCGCCTCGCGCGTGCGAGGCGGCCCTGTGCGTGGGGAAGGGGACCGTCAGGCCCTGGTCAGCTCCGGTTGTGCGGGCAGCTTGCTCATCGCGTACCGCACGAGCCGGATGAGCGCCAGCTTGCTCGACTCCCGGGAGCGCGCGTCGAAGAACATCACCGGCACACCGGGCGAGATCGCCAGCGCCGTGCGGATCTCGTCCTCCTCGTAGTCGTCGGCGTCGTCGAAGCAGTTGACCGCCACGATGAACGGGATGTCGCGCCGTTCGAAGAAGTCGATCGCCGCGAAGCTGGAGTCCAGTCGCCGTGTGTCGACCAGCACCACCGTGCCGATGGCGCCGAGCGCGAGCTCGTCCCACATGAACCAGAACCGGTCCTGCCCGGGCGTGCCGAACAGGTACAGCACCGTCTGGGGGGAGATGGTGATGCGGCCGAAGTCCAGCGCGACCGTGGTGGTCGCCTTGCGTTCGACGCCCGTCAGGTCGTCGACGCCCGCGCTGGCCTCCGTCATCACCTCCTCGGTGGACAACGGGACGATCTCGCTCACCGACGCGACCATGGTGGTCTTGCCGGCGCCGAAACCGCCCGCGATCACGATCTTGACCGGCGTCGGGATGACGCCCGAGTCTTCAGAGCCTGTTGAGGCCATCGAGCACCGCCTGGAGTAGTTCGCGATCCGGGGCCTTGGCCGGCTGCGACGGCGAACGGACGATCACGGCGCCCCGTTCGATCAGATCGCTGCACAGCACCTTGACCACGGCGAGGGGGACCTTGACGTACACGGCAATCTCAGCGATCGACAGCGGACGCTGGCACAGCTCGAGGATCGTCAAGTGCTCCGGGGTGAGCCCGATGGGATCGTGCTTGCCCCGGATCACCATCACCTGGGTGGCCACGTCGAGCTTGACGTCGACCGTCGGGATCCGCCCGCGGGTGATGGCGTACGGCCGGATCAGGGGACCGGCCGCTTCGTCGTACCACTGGTCATCGGCCATCAGTTGTGCTCCGGTACGTACCTCGCCGCATCGCGGGGAGCCGAGGTCATGTAGTCACCGACGCGCTTGACCAGACGGCTCATCTCGTACGCGATCATCTCCACGTCGACGGTGTCCTCGGCGAGGATCGCCAGGCAGGCACCCTGCCCGGCCGCGCACACGAAGAGGTAGCCCTCCGCCATCTCGATGAGGGTCTGCAACACCGGGCCGCGCTTGAAGTGCCTGCTGGCGCCCTTGGCGAGGCTCTGCAGACTGGACGCGATCGCCGACAGCTGGTCCGAGTCGTCCTTCGACAGGTTCGCGGACTTGCCCATGAGCAGCCCGTCGGCCGAGAGCACCACGGCGTGCTGCGCCCCGACGACCCGGTCGACGGTGTCGTCGAGCAGCCAGTTCAGATCGACCTTGGAATTCTCGTTCTCGTTCATCGATGAGGTTCGACTTCCCTCTCAGTCGGTGGTGTGCCGGGAGGCTTCCGGCGTGTCCGCGTCACGCCCGCGGCGCGTTCCCTTGTGGAACGCCGAGAGCGTGTTGCGGGTCCGTCCGGAGAACTCGTGGTAATCGGTCGCGTCGGACGACGGGTCGTCGCGCAGCTGTGCGACCAGGTTCTGCTGCGGTTCGCGCTGCGGCAACGGTGCCTTGGCCCGCTTCGGGCGCGGGGACGGGGCGGGCGGGGGCGACGGTTCGCCCTCCGGTTCCACGACCGAGATCGTCCGGACCGCGGTGGTCTCGACAGGCGTTTCCGGCTCGGGCTCGGCGTGCCTGCCCGTCGGCAGCTCCGCGGGGACGCGCCGCCGCACGGGTTCGGGCAAAGCGTTGGTGTCGTGTCGTCCCATACCGTTCGTGCCGGCCGCCCGGCCGGTTTCCTCCAGCTCGTACGAATCGTGTCCGGACGCGGCGGGGGGCCCGCCGGGGAAGTCCGAATCGGCGTTGTCCGCGACCTGGTCCCCGCTGGCGAGCAGGTCCGAGGGGATCAGGATCGTGGCGCGGGTGCCGCCGTAGCGCGACGAGTCGAACATGACCTTGAGGCCGAGCCGCGCCGCCAGGCGCGCCACCACGAACAGACCGAGGCTCGAATCGGCCTTGAGCGCCATCGCGTCGAACTCGGGCGGCTCCGACATCATCCGGTTGGCCCACTCGCGCACGTCGTCCTTCATGCCCAGGCCCTGGTCGGCCACGTCGACCACGACACCGCGCGCGACGAGCGTCGAGGTCATGTGGACCTGCGACCCGGGCGGGGAGAAGGTGGTGGCGTTGTCGACCAGCTCGGCGACCAGGTGGATCGTGTCGGCCACCGCGGACCCGATGATGGCGACCTGCGGGACGTTCTCCACCTCGACGCGGGCGTAGTGCTCGGTCTCCGACACCGCGGCGCGCAGCACGTCCATCAGCCACACCGGCTTGCGCCATCGGCGGCCCGGCTGCTTGCCACCGAGGATGATCAGGTTCTCGGTGGTGCGGCGGGCGCGGGTCGCGAGGTGGTCGAGCTGGAACAGGCCCTTGAGCTGCTCGGGGTTCTCCTCGCGGCTTTCCATCTGGTCGAGGATCTGCAGCTGGCGGTGCACCAGGCCCTGGTTGCGGTGCGCGATGCCGAGGAACACGTTGTTGACACCGCTGCGGGCCTTGGCCTCGGAGGCGGCGGCCTGGACGGCGGTCAGCTGCGCGATGTTGAACGCTTCCGCCACCTGCCCGATCTCGTCCTTGCCGTGGTCCAGCCGTGGCAGTTCGGCGCCGATGTCGACGGCCTCGCCGTCCTTCAGGCGGGACACGATGCTGGGCAGCCGCGTGCGGGCCAGCTCCAGCGAGTCGTTGCGAAGGCGCTCCAGGCGGGTCATCAGGGTGCGGTCGACCAGCGTGCGGGACACGCGGACGGCGACCCAGATCGAGGCGATCGCGGCGAGCAGGGCGACCACACTGCCGACGATCACGGTCCACAGGTTGACGTTGCCCTTGTCGAGCGCGGCGCCGGAGGCGAGCTCGGACTGCTCGACCGTGAGGTCGATCAGCTGGCTCGACACCTGGGTGGTGAGGTTGCGCCAGTCGGCTTCCTGCACGTTGAGGCCGCCGCTGTTCTCGCGGAACGTGCCGGGGCCGTGTCCGATGATCACGTTCTCGGCCGCGGACAGGCGCTGCCACTCGTCGCTCGTGGTCAGGGCGCGGTAGCGCTCACCCGCCTCGGGGGCCATGTAGCCGGCGATCTTGGCCAGCTGGGCGCGGTAGCTACCGACGAGCTGCGCGAACTGCAGGTGGTCGGCGGGCTGCATCTGCCCGGAGGCGAACGCGCTGGAGGCGAGCGAGGCCGCGCGCGACATCTGGTCGGAGGCGCGGAAGATGTCCACCGACGTCATACCGCCCTGGGTGGACTCGGCGTCGGGCACCAGCCGCGCCTGGGAGTCGAACAGGTCGGTGGCGGTGTCCAGCAGGCCGTTGTAGAAGTCGTTGACCTGTTCCTTGGAGATGGTGCGCAGGTTGATCTCGGCGCGGATCACCGGAAGCTGGTCGAGGGTCGACTCCAGCTGGTTCATCCGCTGCCCGATCTCGTCCGGCACCAGGCTCTTCACCTCGCCGAGCGCGCTGCGCAGGCTGGTGAGCGATTTGTCGATCGACTGCTGCTGCGCCTGCAGGTCGCGCAGACCCACCTCGGGGCGTTCCAGGTAGACCAGGGACAGCTGGCGTTCCTGCTGCACGGCACCGAGCGCGGTCACGGCGGGGATCGACACGTCCTGCACGGAGGAGGCGACGGTGCGGACGTAGATCGCCTGAACCAGGAAGTAGCCGGAACCGGCGATCCACATCACCAGCAGGGCGATACTCGGGATCAGCACCGTTCCGGTGAGGCGCTTGCGGATCGACTTGTGATGGCCCTCGCCGGCCTTGTCTTCTTGTGTCTTGTTCACGACGCTCCACGAAATCCTGGGGACCGGGACGAAGACGGCGACGTCACCACAGAGCTGTACCTAACCACCCGTGTCAAGCGCGGGCCGCGGGTGCGTCTCCACCCCGCGGCCCGGCTGTCGTTCTCACTCTGCGTCACGGTCGCCGATCACTCGATAGATGCTCTGGTCGAACTGAAATCATGGCTTACGCACCTTCCGCGCGAGCCGCGACCCCCCGGTTACTGTGCGCAAACCCCGTTCCGGCCGGTGGGCGCGCCATCCTGGCCCCCGAAAGCGTTTTCCCATCGTCGGGGCACGCTACGCAGGGGCGCGGATCCGCCGTGCCTGCCGGATATCCGACTTCTCGCGCGCGCGAGAAGCGCGGGCGTGCGGTGGGGGAGGGGCCGGTCAGGTCCCGGCGGCCGGTGCGGCCCGGGTCAGCCAGTGCTCGGGGCGCACGACGATGCGGACCGAGGATCCGGTGACCTCCGCGGTGCTCGCGATGAAGGCGTCGGCGCCCTCGGCGCCGAGGTAGCGGGCGGCGACGGAACGGCGCTGCTCGTCGGTGACGTCGTCGTCGATCGCGGTGACCGGGCCTTCGACGGAGGCGTAGCGGTACGGCGGCCGCTCGTCCTGGACGCACAGCGACACCCGGCCCGCGCGCCGGATCAGCTCCGTCTTGCGGCTGTCCCGGTCGGTGACGATGGCGACCTCGCCACCGGGGCGGTACTCGTACCAGATCGGGACCGTCAGCGGGGCGCGACCGTCCTCCCCGGCCACGGCCAGTATGGCGACGTGCACCTCGGCCAGGAAGACCTCGCGCTCCTCGGACGTCATCGTCGGCGGCATCCGCCAAGGTTACTCCGGTTGCCGCCCGGGCAACCAGTGAAAACTGTCCACACTGGAGCCGGTCGGGACGTACTCCAGTCCCACCCAGCCGTCGTAGCCGGACGCGGCGAGGCGGTCCAGCCACGCGGTGACGCCGAGCGTCCCGGTGCCCGGTTCGTGCCTGCCCGGCGCGTCGGCCACCTGGACGTGCCCGATCCGCTCGCGCAGGGGCGACGCCAGCAGCGCGTCGACGTCGTCGCCGTTGACGCCGAGGTGGTAGACGTCGGCGAGCAGTGCGATTCCGGCTGTGCCGCTCGCGCGGGCGTCGTCGGCCAGCGCGAGGGCGTCGGCGGCGCGCTGGAGCGGGTAGTCCGGCGCGCCGGACAGCGGTTCGAGCAGCAGCGTGCCGGCCAGGTGCCGCGCGGCGAAGTCGAGGTTGTCCAGGAGGACCTCCCGCGAGGCGCCGCTGCGGTTGCCGGGCAGGACGTTGAAGCGCGTGCAGCCCAGGCGCGCCGCGATGCCGGCGGCCACCTCGACCCCGTCCCGGAACTCGGCCGCCCGGTCGGCGAAGGCCGCCAGGCCGCGCTCGCCCGCGGCGAGGTCGCCGTGCGGGACGTTGAGCGACACGAGCTCCACCCCGGCGTCGGCGATCGAGCGCACGAACCGCTCCACCTCGCGGTCGCCCGGTACACCGTCGAACGGCCACCACGACTCGACGCCGGCGAAGCCCGCTGCGGCCGCCGCGTCGGGGCGGCGTTGCGGCTCCAGCTCGGTGAACAGGATCGAGATGTTGACGTCGTAGCGCACGAGCGTCATCCTCGCAGACCCGACCGCAGCTCCAGCTTCGTGATCTTGCCCGTCGGGCCCTTCGGCAGTGCGTCGACGATCCGCACCCGGCGCGGGTACTTGTAGGCCGCGATCCGCTCCTTGGCCCACGCCACGATTTCCGCGGGCTCGGCGCGCGCGCCGGGTTTGAGCGACACCACGGCCACGATCTCCTCGCCGAGCCGCTCGTCCGGTTCGCCGATGACCGCGGCCTCGGCGATCGCCGGGTGCCGGTACAGCAGCTCCTCGACCTCGCGCGGGTAGACGTTGTACCCGCCGCGGATCACGAGGTCCTTCTTGCGGTCGACGACGAAGACGAACCCGTCGTCGTCGACGTAGCCCAGGTCGCCGGTGTGGAACCAGCCGCCGCGGAACGCCTGCGCGGTCTCCTCCGGGCGCTTGTAGTAGCCCTTGGTGATGTTGTGCCCGCGCAGCACGATCTCGCCCACCTGTCCGGTCGGCAATGGCCGGTCGGCGTCGTCGACGATGCGCAGCTGCACCCCCCACAGCGGGGTGCCGATCGAGAGCACCTTGCGGTTGTCCGCCCCGGGGTTCACCGTCGTGGTCGACGCCGATTCGGACAGCCCGTAGCCCTCCAGTACGGGAATGCCGTACTTCTCCTCGAACCGCCGCAGGACCTCCTCGGGGATCGCGGCGCCGCCGGAACTGCCGATCCGCAGGCTGCTGGTGTCGTAGCCGGTGGTGTCGGCGTAGGCCAGCGCGTGGTACATCGTCGGCACACCCGCCATGATCGTGACGCGGTCACGCTGGATCGCCTCCAGCACCGCGGCCACCTCGAACCGGGGCACCACCGAGATCGTGCGGCCGTGCCGGGTGGAGGCGTTGAGGATGCTGGACAGCCCGTAGACGTGGAAGAAGGGGAGCACGGCGAGCGCGACGTCGTCCGGTTCGGCGCCGAAGCGCTCGCTGCCCAGGGTGGCGGTCATGTAGAGCTGGAAATGCGACAGCTCGGCGCCCTTGGGGCGTCCGGTGGTGCCGCTGGTGTAGAGCAGCACGGCGGTGTCGTCGGCCGCGCCCGGCCACAGGTCGCCGTCGTCGTCGGGCTCCAGCAGTGCGTCGAAGGCGGCGGTGCCCTCGGGCCAGGCCTCGGGGGCGAACTCGCCGACGACCACCGCGCCCACCCCGGGCACCTCCTTGAGCGCGGCCGACACCTCCTCCGCGGCGGTGTCGTGGGCGATGATCACCTCGGTGTCGGAGTCGCCCAGGTGGTAGGCGATCTCGGCCGCCTTGAGCAGCGGGTTGAGCGGCACCATCGTCAGGCCCGCCTTGAGGATCCCGAAGTAGGCGATGACGAACTCGGGCACGTTGGCCAGTTGCACGGCCACTTTGGCGCCGGGGCACAGACCGCGCTCGCGCAGCGCGACCGCGACGCGGCCGGACCGCTGGTCGACCTCGGCGTAGGACAGGGATCCCGACGGGAACCGCAGGAAGTCCTTGTCCGGCGCGGTCGTCGCCGATTCCCGCAGCATGATCGCCAGGTTGAAGCTCATCGCCTGTCCTCCGAACGTCGGTCGCTCCGGCGGGCCGACTCGCGGCACAACAGAATCACGTTCGGTTTGTGGCGACGTCGACCCGTCAGCCAGTTAAGCGTCCGCTTACCTGAGTGGTCAAGTCTCGTCGGTGTCGACCAGGTCGCCTGGGCGGATGCGGTACACCTGGAGGCGCAGGTCGTAGTACTTAGTGGTCTCGCCGACCCAGTCCATCCCGATCCGTTTGGCCGTCGCAATCGCCCGAACGTTGTTCGGCCGGGCGACCGCGAACAGTTCATCGGCGTCCTGCGTGAACGCCCACCTGATCAAGGCCTTGGCCCCCTCGGTGGCATACCCCTCGCCCCACGCGCCGGGACGCAGTTGCCAGCTCAGCTCGAGGTCTTCGTCGTAGGGCGGGAGCAGGCGGATCGCCAGACCGCCGATGACCTCCCCGTCCTCCCGGCGTTCCATCGCCCAGCGGCCGCGGGGTGGCGGCAGGTTCGGCTGGGCTTCGTGCCACGCCTGCAGGACCGACCGCATCGCGGCCGCGTCGCCGACCCGGTCCATCGCCGGGGTCAGCCAGTGCGTGACCTCCTCCGCGCCGTAGATGGCCAGTGCGGCTTCGGCGTCGTCGACCGTCCAGTCACGGATGGCCAGCCGGTCGGTGAGCAGCGGCGACTCCATGGTGCAACGCTACGTCAAGGACGACCGGTGCGGCAGTCGTCAGTGGCAGGTGCGCCCAGAGGGCGGTATCGCGCCCCGCGCCGCTGCGGCCCCACAGGGCGGCGCACGTGGTGAGCACGTGCAGGCCGGTGCCGAACCCGGTGCCGGGGCTGCCGGTTCCGGGGAGCTCGACGCCCTCGGCGGCGACCGTGATGCGCAACCGGTTCGGGCGGCGGCCCTCGCGCACCAGTCGGATGGTGGCGGGCAGGCGGCCCTGGTCGTACGCGGCGGTCGCCAGCGCGTCCGCCACCAGCATGGCGTCGGTGATGCTCTCCACGCTGCAGTCGGCCAGGAAGGCCGTGGCCGACTCCCGCAGGGCGCGGAAGTCGGTGGGGTGGCGCAGCACGCGGTGCACTGCCGTGTCGGTCCAGAAGCCGGTCACGCGGTTCCTCCTCCGCTCGGTGCTCGGCGTTCGGGGAGGTCTACCCGCTCGATCCGGGCGCAAACCGGGCATAACGTGCGGCCGCGAACGTCTGCTGGTGGTGGCGGTCACGGACGATCTCCCTGTCGGGCCTGCGGATGGCCCCCCGTCCACCCGCAGTTTCCCTGGTGACCTGGATGGACTGTCCGAACAGGATCGCCGAACGGTTCGCCGCGTGGACCGGCCCGGCGACTCGCCCTGGAGGATCGTCTCCGCACCGACGTGTTCCCGCGCCCGCCGCGCACGCATCACGCTGTCGGTGCGCCCGATCGCCGAGCGGTGCCTGGCCGTCCGGCGCTGGAGCGAGTTCGAAGGGTCGGGCACTTCCCGGTGAGGTGCTGCCGGAGCGGTTCGGACGACGTGCGCACCGAGGCCCGCCGGATGCCCGGCAGGCACGGGTGCGCCGCCGCGGGCGACCTCGCGGGTGAGGAACGTCGAACGCTGCGGTGGTGGCGTCGGCCGGGGCGCCTCCGAACTGCCCCTGCCCGCGGTGCGCCCCACGTCGTGCCGGTGTCGTGTGGGAGGGGTCCCCAGCCGGCGTACCGGGTCGAAGTTCAGGGCACCACGGTGACCGGCCACAGTCCCGACTTCACGAGCCGGTTCGCGACCGAGCCCACGATCCGGTGCCCCGTGCTCTCGGACGCGCCCACCACCACGAGGTCGGCGTGCAGCTCGACCGCGGCACGGCGCAGCTCGGTGTAGGCATCGCCCCGGCGCACCACGAACGTGATCGGTATGGCCGCTTCCTCGGCGAGCGTGCGGATCATTCTGCGCATGTCACCGACGATCGCCGAGTAGGACTGCTCCTGCGCGACCGCGAGGTAGCCGGTGGCGATCCCCGTCCACGCCGACGGCGCCATCACATACACCAGCACCAGCCGTGAACGCTGCCGGCGCGCCAGCCCGGCCGCGTACGCACCCGCGCGCGACGACGTGGCCGAGCCGTCGACCCCGGCCAGCACCACGTGCGGCCCGTCGGTGCCGCGCTCGAACGGCCCCTTCGCCCACGCCGGACCGTATTCCTCCACCAGCTCCGCATCCACGGGGCGCATCATCTCGCACGGCCGCTCCGGGTGCAGCCGCCCCGCACGACTTTGGTACGAATGACAGATACGCCGACAGGAGGAACGAACTCGTGGGTAAGCCCGACCCCGTGCGGGCGGCCGACGTGGCCATGGCAGCCGCCCGGTTCGCCGGGGTGATCAAGCCGACACCACTGCACCACAACGAACGGCTGTCGCTGCAGCACGGTGTGGACGTCTGGCTCAAGCGCGAAGACCTCAGCACTGTCCGCTCCTACAAGGGTCGTGGCGCCTACAACCTGGTGAGCCAGCTCTCGCCGGAGGAGCGCGCTCGCGGCGTGGTGTGCGCCAGCGCGGGCAACCACGCGCAGGGCGTCGCGTTCGCCTCCGCCGCACTCGGCGTCGCCGCCCGCGTGTACCTGCCGCGCACCACGCCCCGGCAGAAGCGGGACCGCGTGGCCCGCCTCGGCGGCGAACACGTCCAGATCGTGGTGCACGGGGACACCTACGACGACGCGGCCGCCGCCGCCCGCCAGTACGCCGCGAGCACCGGCATGACCATGATCCCGGCGTTCGACGACCCCCGCACGATCGCCGGCCAGGGCACGGTCGTGAAGGAAGCCATCGAACAGCTCGGCCGCGCTCCCGACGCGGTGGTGGTGCCCGTCGGCGGCGGTGGTCTGCTCGCCGGCACGATCGCCTGGCTGCGCGAAACCCACCCCGGCGTGCGGGTGATCGGCGCCGAACCCCAGGGCGCGGCGAGCATGGCGCTCGCGCTGGAGCACGGGGCCCCGGTCGCCATGGAGTCGATCGACCCGTTCGTCGACGGTGCCGCCGTGCGCCTGGTCGGCGAGCACACCCACGCCCTCGCCGCCGAACGCGAACCGGACATGGTCGCCGTGCCGGAGGGCCGGATCTGCGTCGAGATGCTCGACCTCTACCAGTCCGACGGCATCATCGCCGAACCGGCAGGTGCGCTCTCGCCCGCCGCGCTCGGCCCCGACCTCGGCCTCGAGCCCGGCTCGACCGTGATGTGCATCGTCTCCGGCGGTAACAACGACGTGAGCCGGTACGCCGAGATCGTGGAGCGGGCCCTCATCTTCGAGGGGCGCAAGCACTACTTCCTGGTCGAGTTCCCGCAGGAACCCGGGGCGCTGCGCCGGTTCCTCGACGACGTGCTCGGCCCCGACGACGACATCACGCTGTTCGAGTACGTCAAGCGCAACAACAGGGAGACCGGACCCGCCCTGGTCGGCATCGAGCTCGGCGCGCCGGAGAACCTCGAACCGATGATGAAGCGCATGACCGCGGGGCCGCACCGCGTCGAGCGGGTCTCGCCGGACAGCCCGCTGTTCACGTTCCTGGTGTGACGGGCGCCGGAACGGGGTCTTCGGCCGCGCGGCTCACCTCCTCCCAGCTCGCCCAATCGTCCAGGCGCGCTCGCGTGAGGTCGCCCGCCAGGTCGAACACCATCGACCCGAGCAGCAGGCGCCGCGGTGGGTCGTCGCTGTCGACCAGCTTCCGGACCGCTTCGGCGGCCAACGCCGGATCGCTGTCCACCGATCCCTCCGCCCACATCTCCTCCATCTGCCGCCGCAGCGGCGCGTAGTCCGCCGAAGGCGTGGTGGTCACGGGGTCGGTGTAGAGGTCGGTCCAGTACCCGCCCGGCTGGACGATGGTGACCGACACGCCGAACGTCGCGGCCTCGGCCGCCAGCGCCTCGCTCATCCCCTCGAGCGCGAACTTGCTCGCGCTGTACAACCCGGTCATCGGGAAACCACCGAGCGCAGCGATGCTCGAGATCTGCAGGATGCGCCCGCGACCCTGCGCACGCAGCACAGGCAGCACCGCCTGGCTCACCCACAGCGCACCGAAGAAGTTCGTCTCCATCTGGGCGCGGGCCTCGCTCTCGGTGAACTCCTCGACCATGCCCATCGAGAGGTTGCCCGCGTTGTTGACCACCACGTCGAGGTGGCCGAAGTGGTCGACGGCCTGCCGGACGGCGTCGAACACGTCGTCGCGGCGGGTCACGTCCAGCGGTAACCGGAGCAGCTGGTCGGTCTTCTCCGGAGTGGCGGAGCGCGACGCGGCCACCACCCTGTCACCCCGTGCGAGTGCGGCCTCGGTGAACGCGCGGCCCAGGCCGCGGCTCGCGCCGGTGACGAACCAGACGCGGCGGGAATCGGCAGTGGTCATGATGTGCTCCTCATTCGTCGGCGAGACGAACCGTAGCGTCTCGTCGAGAGAGGTGTCAATACGGACCGTCTCGTCTCATCCGGTGGTATGATCGGCGGGTGCCGGATTCGAGTCGTCGCAACGAGAAGTCGCGCCGCGCCATCCTCACCGCGGCTTTCGAACTGGCCGGCGAGGTCGGCTACGGGAAGCTCAGCATCGAGGGCATCGCCGCCCGTGCCGGCGTGGGCAAGCAGACGATCTACCGGTGGTGGCCGTCCAAGGGTGCGGTGCTGTTCGACGCGTTCCTGATGATGTCCGAGGGGGAGACCGGGGAGCTGCCCTACACCGGCGACATCGAACGCGATCTGAAGACGGTGCTGCGCGCCACCGTCGCCGAATTGCGCGACGAGCGCTACGACCTGCCGATGCGCGCGCTGAACACCGAGATGATGCACGACCCCGAGCTGGCGCGCACCTACACCGAACGGCTCGAGGAACCGATGCGGGACATGAAGAAGTCCCGCCTGCGCAAGGCTGTCGAGGACGGCCAGCTGTCCGATGTGGATTTGGACGTGGCGGTGGACGTGATCTGGGGGCCGATCACGGTGCGCTGGATGAACCGCAGTGGGCCGCTCACCGAGGAGTTCGCCGACGTCGTGGTGGAGACGGCGTTGAGCGGCCTGCGATCCCCGGTGGCGTGACGGTCCACCCGGAACGCAGGCCGCCCGTCAGCGCGGGGCCACCGCCTGCTCGAAGAAGTCGGCCAGCTGCCGCCCGTAGGTGTCCAGGTTCAGGGACGGGTCGTCGGCGTACGCCTGGATCGCGCCGTCGATGCTCTGAGCGATCGTGCGGGCCGCGACCGGTGCCGAGAAGTCCCCGAAGGCCCCTTCGCGCCGGCCCTGGGTGAGCAACCGCTCGATGCGCCCGGTCCGGAAACCGTTGAGCATCGGCCCCGCCACCGGCCACCCGTCGGGGTCGTCGGCGTTGGCCGCGACCTCGCGCAGCACCCGGACGCACTCCGGGTGATCGCGCACGAACGTGACCTCCGTTTCGATCAGCGCCCGCAGCATCGCGGCGCGGTCGGTGGTCTCACCCGCCCGCTCCTCCAGGTAGCGGTCCCGGATGCTCATGGCGGTGGTCACCACCGCCTGGATCAGCGCGGCTTTGCTGCCGAAGTGGTAGCCGATCAGGCGCGTGCTGCTCAGCCCCGCGCGCTCCTTGATCCGCGCGTAGGACGTGCGCCGGTAGCCCAGTTCGGCCATCGTCGCCATCGTCGCGGCGATGATCTGGGCCCGCCGCGCCCGCTCGGTCGCACTCAGTCCCAGATCCAGCTGCACATCCTCGATTACCTGCATGAGTAAAAACTTACTCGGGCAAGTAACGAGCGTCAAGTGGTCGCGGCGAGCAGGGTGTCGACCAGGTGTTCCGCCCAGTCCGGTTCGGTCGGCTGGTCGGTGAAGATGGCCCGGTAGTACAACGGGCCGAGTAGCACGTCCGCGGCGTGCGCGGTGTCCGGCACCGCGCCGCCGCGCTCCCGTTCCCGCTCGAGGATCGCCGCGAGCTGGTCCTGTCGGTCCGCGGTGCACGCGCATCCGCCCTCGGGGGTGGAGCCGACGGAGGCGCGGATCACGGCCAGCGTGTCCGGGTCGCTGAGATCGGTGGCCACGTCGGAGACCCAGCGCCGCAGGTCCGTGCGTAGCGAACCGGTGTCGGGCACGACGATGTCGCCGCTGAACCGGCTGCTCGCCACGTCGGCCATCAGTTCGGCCACCGACCCCCAGCGGCGGTAGAGCGTGGTGGGGTGCACCCCGGCACGTGCGGCGATCAACGGCAGCGTCAGCGCTTCCGCGGGGTTGTCGGCGAGGAATTCCACCACGGCGCGGTGGACGGCCGCGCGTACGCGGGCGGACCGGCCGCCGGGTCGGGTGGTGGTGGGTGCGGGCATGGAGAAATTATCGCACTGATCGCTGCGTTTGCGCTATAGTCGCACTAAAGCAGTGATCTTTGCTTTTTAGGAGTGTCATGTCCGGTACCCCTGCTGTCGCAACCCTGACCGAGCGCCGGAGATTCCGGCCGCTGTCCCGGCCGGCGGCCTTCCGCTCGGTCGCGCTGATCTTCGTGCTGTTCCTCGCGGCCTCGAGCGTGCCGTCCCCGCTCTACGTCGTCTACCAGCAGCAATGGGGCTTCTCGGCCATGACGCTCACCGTGGTGTTCGCGGTGTACGTCCTGGGGATGCTCGCGTCGCTGCTGGTGGTCGGCGCGTTGTCCGACCACGTGGGGCGGCGGCCGGTGCTGGCTGGTGCGATCGTGGGTGAGATCGTCGCGCTCGTCCTGTTCCTTGTCGCGGGCGATGTCGGAGCTCTGCTGGCCGCCCGTGTCGTGCAGGGTCTCGCGACGGGCGCGGCGATGTCGGTGCTCGGAGCTGCCCTGGTCGACCTGACCCCGCCGCACGCGCCCGGGCGGGCCGGTGTGATCAACAGCATCGCGCCGTCGACCGGGCTTGCGCTGGGTGCACTGGGGTGCGGCGCGCTCGTGCAGTTCGCGCCCGCCCCGACGCGCCTGGTCTACGTTCTGCTGCTCGTCGGGATGGCGGTCGCGCTGGTTCTGGTGGCGAGCCTGCCGGAGACCGCGGTGCGCCGCCCGGGGGTGCTCGCCTCGCTCGCGCCGCGGCTCGGGGTGCCCGCGCGGCTGCGCTCCGATCTGCTCGCCCTGGTCCCGGTCCTGATCGCCAGCTGGTCGCTGGGGGGCCTCTACCTCTCGCTCGGGTCGTCGGTGGCGGCCGGGCTGCTCGGCCTGACCAACCACTTCGTCGGCGGACTCGTCGTGACACTGCTGTGCGGCACCGGGGCCCTGACGTCGCTGGTGCTGCGATCCGTGCCGGTCGCGGTCGCCTTGCGCGCGGGGGCCGCGTTGCTCACGGCGGGTATGGCGATCACGCTCGCCGGCCTGCTGGGCGGGGTCGCGGCGCTCGTCGTGGCGGGCACCGTGGTCGCGGGGGCCGGGTTCGGTGCGTCGGCGCTGGGCAGCTTCGGCACCCTCGCGCGGCTGGCCGCACCCGCCGAACGCGGTGAGCTGTTCGCGGTCGTCTACGTCATCTCCTACCTCGCGTTCAGCATCCCGGCCGTGATCGCGGGGTTCGCGGCGACCGCGGTCGGGTTGCGCCCGACGGCCCTGGTCTACGGCTTCGTCGTCGGAGGGCTGGCCCTGGTCGCGGTGGTCGCCCAGCGGGTGCGGGGCGCGCGCGCCTGAAATTGCGCGTGGCCGCGCGGCGCGCTATCTTCTCTCCATACCCCCGTGGGGTATCAATGAGGAGGACGAGATGGACCACACCACCCACCACCACACCGGTCACCCGGCGACGTGGGCCGCCGCGGCGCAGGCCACGCTGCACTGCCTCACCGGCTGCGCGATCGGCGAGGTCCTCGGCATGGTCATCGGCACCGCGTTCGGGCTCGGCAACGC
>Ga0164243_10001865_pt1 | contig 35374 bp, 31 predicted proteins | sample OricompcompostOP_FD_108781 | JGI IMG/M metagenome (GOLD analysis project Ga0164243, IMG submission 108781) | Organic Plus compost microbial communities from Emeryville, California, USA - Original compost - Organic plus compost (OP) | ecosystem: Engineered > Solid waste > Mixed feedstock >...
CGGATCAGCATGTCCGCGATCTCCAGCGCCTGCTCACCGGTGTCGGGCTGGGACACCAGCAGCGCGTCGGTGTCGACGCCCAGCGCCTTGGCGTACTCCGGGTCGAGCGCGTGCTCGGCGTCGATGAAGGCCGCGATACCACCGGCCTTCTGCGCGTTGGCCACCGCGTGCAGCGCGACCGTGGTCTTACCGGAGGATTCCGGGCCGTAGATCTCCACGACACGGCCGCGCGGCAGGCCCCCGATGCCCAGCGCGATGTCCAGCGCGATGGCCCCGGTGGGGATGACCTCGATCGGCGCGCGGCCCTCGTCACCGAGGCGCATCACCGATCCCTTGCCGTACTGCTTGTCGATCTGCGCCAGCGCGAGCTCGAGCGCCTTGTCCTTGTCGGGTGCTGCTGCGGGCATGACTTCCACCTCGCTGGTCGGAGCCTGTGGGGCTTGCTTCTACGTGTTTTGAGCTGTTGGGCCCGACACTACGGGCGGGGGCCGACAATTCCAGATCGAGACGGCCAATCTGTGGATCGCTGACCCCGGTGTGGACAACACGATAGCCGAACACGTGTTCGACGCAAGGAGTGACACGCCCTGGGTCGCGAAATTTTGGCTTCGGCCGGTCAGCGGCGCTCCGCGGGCACGTCGAACGCCTCGCAGACCTCGTGCCAGATCTCCTTCGCGGGGACGCCAGCGGCCAGTGCCTCGTCCACGGTCCGGCCGCCGAGCGAGCTGAGCACGTGATCCTTCGACAGGGTCTCGGCGCGGAGCGGCCCGAACTCCTCCGCCATCAACCTGCGGAAAATGGTGATACGCATCGGGTACAGGTTACTGATCCGACCGAAAGTAGGCGGATACGGTCCGCAGCCGACCTGCCCGGAGAAACCGTTTCCGCCGTGACTGCCGTCGGATCAGTAACGACCGGCACAGCACGAGTTACCGTTGAGGCATGTTCGCCCAGCAGGACTTCCCGGCCTGGGGCTCGACCGCGCTGACCATCGCCTCCGTCGCGGTTCTCGTCTCCGCGCTGGTCGTCGCGTTGCGGGCGCTGTGGAACATGCGCAACCGCAAGTGACTACGTGCCCGGCTGCACCGTCTGCTCGAAGTAGTCCGCGAGTTTCGACGCCGTAAGCGGGGCCTGGCCGCCGCCCGCCTTCTGGTAGATCACGCCGGACAACGGCCGGTCGGCGACCGTGAACACGAGCACCGCGGAGGTTTGCCCGGCCGCCGAGGCGTAGTTGCCGTTAAGCCCGTTGCCCTTCCACGGCGCCTGCACCTGGTCACCACCGATCGACGCGAGCAGCCGGTCGGTATAGGACTTGACGGTCGCGTCCGACGTGCCGTGGATGTAGGTGATCTGTGCCCCCGCCAGCGCGGGCGCCGAGCACGTGGTGAGCACGCCGATGTTCTGTCCCGACGGCGGCGCGATGTCGCCGCTGCCCGCGCCCGCCGCGCACGTGCCGGTGTCGGCGATCGTCCCGGCGAGCTGGCGCAGGCAGCTGGTGAAGCCCTTGCCGTCGGCCTGACCGGGCTGCCTGCACTGGTCGGCGGTGTAGGTGCCCGCCGACGAGTCCGAGGGCCAGAGCAGGTACGTCAGCCCCGCCGCGAGCAGCACCACCACGGCCGCCACTGCCCCGATGACCAACCCTTTCCGGCTCTTCTTCGGCTGCGTCACCGGCAGGCTGGGGAAGTTCGACGGCGGCGGGTACTGGTATCCGCCGTGATAGCCGCCCGGCATCGACGCGACCGGCTGCGGCGGTGGCACGAACGACGGCGCCCCGGTGGCCGCCACCTGGCCTTCCACGTTCTGGGTACGCATGCTGATCCCGTCACCCGTCACGTGATGCGCGCCGAGCGCGACCGCCGTCTCCGGCTGGTCGAGGCTCGCGGGCACCACGCCGAGCTTCTCCGAGATCATCGAACCGACCAGCGGCAACCTGCTCGACCCACCGACGAGGTAGATGCCGGCGAGCCGGTCCGGGGTGAGCCCGGCGGCGGCCACGGTCCTGGACAGCAGCTCCACGCTGCGCAGCAACGCCGGCCGCACGAGCGCCTCAAGCTCACCGCGCGTGACCAGCACGTCGGTGAACGGCTCCGGCATCGCGACCTCGGTCTGCGGATGCCGTGACAGCGCCTCCTTCGCGGCCTTGACGTCCTCCTGCAGCGCACGGCGGGTGCGGCGGTCGGCGGTGGACTCCGGACGCAGCAGCCGTTGCCAGCGCTGCGGATCGAGGTGCGAGACCGCTCGCCCGACGTGCACCATCAGCGCCTGATCGACGTCGAGGCCACCCAGGTCGGGCAGCCCGTCCTCGGCGAGCACGGTGAACCCGTTCTGGGTCGCGCCGACGACGGCGACATCGAACGTGCCCGCGCCGAGGTCGTAGACCGCGAGTGCCTGCCCTGGGGCGAGTGCGCGCCCGGGGAACGACGCGAAGTGCGCGGCCGCCGCGACCGGCTCCGGCACCAGGTGGATCGTGCCGCGGATCCCGGCGAGGCGGGCCGCGGACAGCAGCACGTTGCGCCGCACCGGGCCCCACTGCGCGGGGTGGCTCAGCCGGACCTCGTCCGGTGGATCCCCGCCAAGCTGGCGGGTGGTCTCGTCGAGCACGCGCCGCAGCACGGCGGCGAGTGCCTCGTTCACCGGCACGATGTCGTTGCCCAGCAAGAGAGTCTGCTCATCGACGCGGCGTTTCGGGTTCGGTTCGAAACGGGTCGGGTCGAGCCGGGCCCGGCGTTCGGCGTCGCGGCCGACCAGCAGGGTGCCGTCCTCGGCAGCGAAGACCGCGGAGGGCATGGTGGCTGATCCGTCCACCTCCACGACGCGTGGCGGCATGCCGTGCGCCGAGAGCACGGCCACCGTGTTGGACGTCCCGAGATCCACGGACAGGATCCGCACCGGTCCCCCCTTTTAGGTATTTACCCAGGTCGGCACGTGATGCTGCCATGTGCGCGCGAGTTGTGCGTGCCGGACCCGGCAGAAAATTGTCGGTGGGTCGCGCCATGATGGACGGCGTGAGTGACGCGCTCGGCTCGTTCTCCCCCGCGACCAGGGACTGGTTCACGGGGGCCTTCGCCGCACCCACCGAGGCACAGGCCGGTGCCTGGCGGGCGGCGCAGGCGGGCGAGCACGCGCTGGTGGTCGCGCCCACCGGCTCGGGCAAGACACTCGCGGCGTTCCTGTGGGCGCTGGACCGGCTCGCGGCCGGCCCGCCACCGGAGTCGCCGGCGAAGCGATGCCGCGTTCTGTACGTCTCACCGCTGAAGGCGCTGGCGGTCGACGTGCAGAAGAACCTCCGCGCACCGCTCGCCGGCATCTCGCAGGCCTCCCGCAGGCTCGGCCGGACCCCGCCGGAGATCACCGTCGGGATGCGCACCGGCGACACCCCGGCGTCGGAACGGCGCGGTTTCACCCGCACCCCGCCGGACATCCTCGTCACCACGCCGGAATCGCTGTTCCTGATCCTCACGTCATCGGCCCGCGACTCGTTGCGGGGTGTGGAGACGGTCATCGTCGACGAGGTGCACGCGGTGGCGGGCACGAAACGCGGCGCGCATCTGGCGTTGTCACTGGAGCGGCTCGATTCGCTGCTGGCCAAGCCCGCGCAGCGGATCGGGCTGTCGGCGACGGTCCGCCCGGTCGACGAGGTGGGCGCGTTCCTCGGCGGTGCGCGCCCGGTGCGGGTGGTACAGCCGAAACCGTTGAAGACCATCGAGGTACGGGTCGAGGTGCCGGTCGAGGACATGGCCAACCTCGACGCACCGGCTGAGAGCGATATGCCGGAGGAGATCCCCGGTACGGCGCCGCGGCGGCCGTCGATCTGGCCCGCGGTGGAGGAACGGGTGCTCGACCTCATCCGCCGGCACCGTTCCACGATCGTGTTCGCCAACTCGCGGCGGCTGACCGAGCGGCTCACCGCGCGGCTCAACGAACTGGCGGCGGAGCAGACGGAACTGCGGCCGGATCAGCAGTATCCGGCCGAGGCGATCGGGCAGTCGGGACTCACCACGGGCGCGGCGCCCACGATCGCGAAGGCGCACCACGGTTCGATGTCGCGGGAGCAGCGCACGCGCGTCGAGGAGGAACTCAAGACCGGGCAGCTGCCGTGCGTGGTCGCCACGTCCTCGCTCGAACTCGGCATCGACATGGGCGCGGTGGATCTCGTGGTGCAGATCGAGGCCCCGCCCACGGTGGCCTCGGGACTGCAACGCGTCGGCCGCGCGGGGCACCACGTCGGCGCCGTGTCCACCGGCGTGATGTTCCCGAAGTTCCGCGGTGATCTGGTGTCGTGCGCGGTGGTGTCCGAGCGGATGACCTCGGGCGCGATCGAGGCTGTCCGCTATCCGCGTAATCCGCTCGACGTGCTGGCGCAGCATGTCGTGTCGATGGTCGCGCTCGAACCGTGGCCGGTGGAGGAGCTGGGCGCCGTGGTGCGGCGGGCGGCGCCGTTCGCCGCGCTGCCCGACGACGCACTGCACGCGGTGCTGGACATGCTCGCCGGCCGGTATCCGAGTGAGGAGTTCGGCGAGCTGCGGCCGCGCATCACCTGGGACAGGGTCAACGGCGAGCTGCGCGGGCGGCCGGGATCGCAGCGGCTGGCGGTCACCTCCGGCGGCACCATCCCCGACCGTGGCCTGTTCACCGTGATGACACCCGGCGAGGAAGGCAAGTCCGGTTCGCGGGTCGGCGAGCTGGACGAGGAAATGGTGTACGAGTCCCGGGTCGGGGACACGGTCCTACTCGGCACGTCGTCGTGGCGCATCACCGATATCACGCACGACCGGGTCATCGTCGTGCCCGCGCCGGGCGAGCCGGCGCGCATGCCGTTCTGGAAAGGCGACGCGCCGGGGCGGCCACTGGAACTGGGCAGGGCGCTCGGCGCCTTCGTCCGCGAACTGTCCACATCGGACGCCGACGGCGCACGGGAACGCGCCGAACGGGCCGGTCTGGACGAGCGGGCGAGCACCAACCTGCTCACCTATCTCGAAGAACAGCGGCAGGCGACGCGGCACATTCCCAACGACCGCACGATCCTGCTCGAACGGTTCCGTGACGAACTGGGCGACTGGCGGATCGTGCTGCACTCGCAGTTCGGCGCGCAGGTCAACGCGCCGTGGGCGCTGGCGATCGCGGCGCGGCTGCGGGAGAACCGCGGGGTCGACGCGCAGGTCATGCATTCCGACGACGGGATCGTGCTCCGCCTGCCGGACGCACTCGATATCGACGGTTCCGACGTCACGATCACCGCCGACGACGTGCTGATCGAACCGGAGGAGGTCGAGCAGCTGATCGTCGCGGAGGTGGGCAGTTCGGCCCTGTTCGCCGCGCGGTTCCGGGAGTGCGCGGCCCGATCGTTGCTGCTGCCGCGCCGCGATCCCCGCCGGCGTACTCCGCTGTGGCAGCAGCGGCAGCGCGCGTCGCAGCTGCTCGCGGTGGCGTCGAAGTACGAGCAGTTCCCCGTGGTGCTGGAGGCGATGCGGGAATGCTTGCAGGACGTCTACGACGTGGGTGGCCTGCGTGAGCTGATGACCGACGTCCGCGCGCGCCGCGTGCGGGTGGTCGATGTCGAGACCCCGTCGGCCTCGCCGTTCGCGCGCAGCCTGATGTTCGGCTACGTCGGCATGTTCCTGTACGAGACGGACGCGCCACTGGCCGAGCGGCGCGCGGCGGCGCTGTCGCTGGATTCGGCGCTGCTCGCGGAACTCCTTGGCACGGAAGCGATCCGCGAGCTGCTCGACCCGGAAGTGGTCTCGGAGGTCGAGCGTTCACTGCAGCGGCTCGAACCGGACCGGCAGGCCAGGGGGCCCGAGGACGCCGCGGATCTGTTGCGGTTCCTCGGCGATCTCTCCGATGAGGAGGCGGCTGCGCGGGGTGTCGAACCGGCGTGGCTGACCGAGCTGATCGGGCAGCGCCGGGTGATCAAGGTGCGGATCGGGGGCGAGGAACGCAATCTCGCGATCGAGGACGCGGGACGTGTCCGGGACGCGCTCGGTGTGGCCCTGCCGATCGGCATTCCGGAGGCGTTCACCGAACCGGTCGACGATCCGCTCGGCGATCTGCTCGCTCGCTACGCGCGAACACACGCGCCGTTCCCCGCCCGACAGGCCGCGGAGCGGTTCGGACTCGGTCCGGCGGTGGTGTCCGGGGTGCTGGACCGGCTGACCGCGGAGGGCCGGCTCGTCCGCGGTGAGCTGAGTCCGGTGGGGCATCCCGATTCGCATGGCGTCGGCGTGGAGTACTGCGATGCCGCGGTGTTGCGCCGGTTGCGGCGTGCTTCGCTGGCGAGGTTGCGGGCCGAGGTCGAACCGGTCGAGCCGGCCGCACTGGGCCGGTTCCTGCCGTCGTGGCACGGGATCGGGGCGAGGATGCGGGCGGCGCCGACGGCGGACGACGTGTTGTCGGTGATCGAGCAACTTGCGGGCGCGCCGCTTCCGGCCAGTGCCGTGGAGTCGCTGATCCTGCCGAGCCGGCTGCCTGGCTACTACCCGGCGTTGCTGGACGAGCTGACCACGGCGGGCGAGGTCACGTGGGCCGGCTGCGGTTCGCTCGCGGGCGGGGACGGCTGGCTGGCGCTCGCTCCGGCCGACGTGGCGGATCTGCTGCTGCCCGAGGTGGAGGAGAACGCGCCGGACAGTCCACTGCACACCGCGATACTGTCCACTTTGGAGGGTGGCGCGCTGTTCTTCCGGCAGTTGGTCGATCGCGCCTCCGTGCTGGTGGACACGCCCCCGGACGACGCCGACGTGGTCGCGGCGTTGTGGGATCTGGTGTGGGCAGGCCAGGTCACGGGTGACACGCTGGGCCCGTTGCGCGCGCTGGTCTCCGGCCGGGGCGCGACGCACAAACCGCGGCGGTCGGCGCCGCGTGGCCGGTACGCGCGGATGCGGGCGGCTCGGCCCGCGATGCCGTCACGCACCGGCCCGCCGACGGTCGCGGGGCGGTGGGCGCTCACCCCGCCACGCGAATCGGATCCGACGCGCCGGACTTATGCGCGTACGGAAGCGTTTCTGGAGCGGCATGGCGTGCTGACCAGGGGTGCGCTGGAGACCGAGCGGGTCACGGGCGGATTTTCCGGGATATACAAGGTGTTGCGCGGGATGGAGGATTCCGGGCAGGTCATCCGCGGTTACGTCATCGAGGGGCTCGGCGCGGCGCAGTTCGCGGCCCGGGGCGCGGTGGACCGGCTGCGGGCGTTGTCCGACGCGTCCGGTGGGCGGCGCGCCACGGAGGCGATCGTGCTGGCGGCAACCGATCCCGCCCAGCCGTACGGGGCGGCACTGTCCTGGCCCGCCGCGGTCGGGGACACCAAGCACCGCCCGGCGCGTAAGGCGGGCGCGCTCGTGGTGCTCGTGGACGGGGTGCCCGCGTTGTACGTCGAGCGTGGCGGGCGGTCGCTGTTGTCGTTCACCGAGAACGAGGACGCGCTGAAGGCGGCGGCGCATGCCCTGTCGCGGGCGGTGCGCGAGGGCTGGCTGGGGCAGCTCGCGGTACAGCGGGCGGACGGTGAGCACGCGTTGACGTCGGCGCTGGCGGAGGTGCTGCGCGAGGCGGGCTTCCGCGCGACGCCGAAGGGATTGCGGCTGCGCGCCTGACCGCCGCTGGGAACGCCGGGCGGCAGAGCCTGGGCGCCCCTTGGCACGCTGCGCGGCGGGGCCTGACCGCTGCTGGGCGCGCCGCGCGATGGAGCCCGGACGCCCCTTGGCATGCCGCACGGCAGAGCTGGGGCGCCGCTTAGAATGCCGCGCGGCAGAGGAGGACGTGCGACCAATGGCGATTCGGGAACTGCGGTACTTCGGGGATCCGGTGCTCAAGACCGCGTGCGATCCGGTGACGACGTTCGACAGGTCGGTCGAGCAGCTCGTGACCGACCTGCTCGATTCGGTCAAGCTTCCCGGACGCGCCGGGCTCGCCGCGCCGCAGATCGGGGTCGGGCTGCGGGTGTTCAGCTACGACGTCGACGGGCTCACCGGTTACGTGATCAATCCCGAGATCGCCGAACTCTCCGAGGAGACGCACGAGATCAGCGAAGGCTGCCTGTCGGTTCCCGAGCTGCGCTTCGACATGGTGCGGGCGAAACGCGCGGTGGTGCGTGGCGTCGACCTGCGCAACGAGCCGATTCACGTGGAGGGCGTCGACGTGCTGGCGCAATGCCTCCAGCACGAGACCGACCACCTCGACGGGATTCTGTACCTGGACCGCCTGGCGAAGGACACCAAACGCGAGGCGCTGCGGCAGGCCCGTCAGACGGACTGGTTCTGGCGCCGCTGACCGACAGACGCGCGGAGCCTGCCCGTGACAGCCGCGGACCGGCTCAGTGCTCCCCCAGTGACCGAGGGGTGAGGCTCGCCGGGATGGTGATGCGCAGCAAGCCCTCCTCCTCCGGGCGTTCCGCGGCCAGGCCGGCCCGCAGTGCGGTGCGGTAGATGGCATCGCGGCCGGGGAGGGCGACTGCCATCAGCCTGTCGTGGCCCTGCGCCGCCGCGATCGCCGCGAGGCGGGCCATCAGGGCCGTGCCGATTCCCTTGCGCTGCCAGGCATCCTCGACCAGCAGCGAGACCTCCGCGATCTCCCCGCCGCCGGGCACCAGCTGCCCGATCCCGACCACCTCACGCCCGCACACCGCCAGCAGGCTCTGCCCCCGCGGCGGCGTCAGCAACCGGTGCAGCCAGCGGCGCGGCATCTTGCTCATCCCGGTGTGATACCGCTGGAAAAGCGTGCCCATCGAACACCGCTCGTGCAGTGCCGCGACCTCGTCGGCATCTCCCGGCAGGCCGAGGCGCAACACGATCGCCGCGCCGTCGGCCGTGGTCGTCACCGGCGCCGACACGTTCGCCCGCACGCTGTCCAGCAAACCCAGCAACGTCTCCGCGCGGGCCAGCTCCAACTGCACGAAAGGCGCCCACCGGCGGCGCGCGACCAGCGCCGTCGTCCCGTCCACCGCGAACGCGGCACGGTGACCGCCCTCCGTGCGGGCCACGTTCGCCTCCGCGAGCGGCACCACCGTCACCAGATCGGCCGCGAGGACCTCCCGCAGGACGTCCGCGGCACGAGCCGGGTCGTCGACCGCGCGGCGCGCCGAGGCGAGGTTCGCGGCGGAAGCGTCCACCAGCTCACGGATATCGGCGTCCGTGATACCCGAACACTCGCAGCCCTCCTCCTCGATCGCCTTGATCAGCTGCGCCTGGGTCAGCCCGGTCGCCGGCCGGACCACGACCTCGTCGAGCACTCCGCCGGGCACGGGCAGCACGGAAAGGCCGAGGATGTTGCACTCCAGATCGGCCATCCGGATCGCGATCCGCGCCAGCATGCCCGGCCGGTCGTCCATCCGTATCCGCAGCCGCCACGTCGCCGACGTGGCCTCCTCCTTCACGGCCAGCGGCCAGCTGTCGGGCATCTCCACGGCCTGAGGTCTCGGTGCGGGGCTAATTTCCATTCCATAACGATCGCCGACCGTTGTTGCCGACCGAGGACGCCGGTGTTTCACGTATGTCAGGGCCCGGCGGCAGCCCGCAACGCTGCTGAAACAACCCCCGTCAAACGCCTTCGACCAGGGAAAACTCATTGCCTTCGGGGTCGGTCGTGGCACTGCGGTGGGTGCGCACGATCGGGCGGAGACGGTTCGGGTGGCGCTTCGGTTCGCCCGTTCGCAGGAATTCGAGCCACGGGCCGCGGCCATCCGGCGCACGCAGGCCGACGATCACACCCGGCACCTCGGAGCCGGCGCGCCACCCCGTGAGCTCCGACCAGAACGCCGCCTGCGCCGCGGGATCGAGCGAGTCCACGACGACCGCCGCGAGCGTTTCCGTCGTGGTGTAGCCGGGGCGCGGTTCGAGGACACAGAACTCGTTGCCCGCGGGATCGGCGAGCACGACCCACGGCACCTCGCCCTGCCCGATATCGCACCGCGACGCCCCCAGCGCGAGCGCCCGCTCGACCTTCGCGCGCTGACCCTCGGGCGAGTAACTGGCCAGATCCAGGTGCAGCCGGTTCTTGCCCGCCTTCGGCCCGGACTCGGGCACGAACACGAGGTCGGTCTCCGGCCCGCGCACCGTCGTGCCGGAGACCTCTCCGCCGAGCAGCTCCGCCCAGAACGCGGCCAGTTTCGGGGGTTCCGGCGCTTCGATCGTGAGACCGATGAACACGCGACGACGTTACCCCGGGTTCCTGAAGCTCCCGCATCGCTTCCCCACGTGCGGAACTACTTCGTGGCCAGCCGCATCAGTGCCCACAGCTGGGCCGCCGCGTCGGCGCTGCCCTCCCAGGTGACCGCCCGGTGGTCGCGGCGGCCCCACAACCACAGGTACACCCGCATCGGCGTGCCCGAGACCAGCGCCTGCGCGCGCTTGGCTTCCTGGGGCGAGCAGCGCCATGCCTCGGTGTAGTCGGGGCCCGCGCGGGCGATCCAGTGGTGCCCGCCGGTGCGCACGCCGACCGACCAGTGCTTCGTGCCCGAGACGCCGAGCCTGGCCAGCCGCTGGACGAACCAGGCCGTCAGCGCCTCGTCCACCCCGTCGAAGGCGAAGTCGTCGGAGACGGGCGTGATCGGCCCGTCGATGGGCGAGTCCGCGGACCGGGGATCCGGCACGTCCGGCCGGTCGCCTGCCACGGCCACCGTCTCCTGGAGATCGATGCGATGGACGGTCGTCTCGTGGGCCATGCGGCGGGCCCAGAATCCGTACGTCGGGTCCGCCGGCCACCAGGTGGCCGCCCTGGTGTCCGGGCTGCGCGACCGCAGCAGGGCGAGCAAATCGTCCAGACCCGTCCACAGAAAGTCCTCTGTGGACTGTCCTGGCGCGGGATTTCGCTGATATCGCTGGGGACTTCTGCCTTCGAGGATCCACAACCGCGCGATGCGATAGCTGCCACCGAGATGCCGGACCAGCTCGTTGACCGTGAAGCCCGGCGTCGTGCGTACCCGCGTCGCCGGGGACATGCGCCGCGCGGCGTCCAGCAGCAGCTCCACTTCCACGTTCAGCGCGTCCAGGAAACGGCCCGGTTCGATCAGGGCTTGTCCGGCCATGACCCGCGCTGGACCTTCTGACGCAGCGGCGCGGCACACTGCCGCACCGGCGCGCCGTCACTGACCCGCCGCCCGTGCACGACACGGCCGGCGAGTTCGAGGAACTGGCCCGCCTGGCGATAGAGATCGTCGGCGGACCGGGTGGTGATGCGGCGCGTGATACCGGCCTGCGCGGACGCGTGCGCGGCCGAGTTCGACGCGAAGAACGCGGCCCACTCCCGCAGTTCGGGCGCCGCCGTTTCGAGCAGCACCCACACGCTCGCCGGACGGGCGCGCCCACGGTGCGGCCTGCCACGCGCGGCGAGAATCGCGGCACCGCCCCGCAACGCGGCCAGGTACGAGGCGATGAACCTCGGCACCGGGTCGTGCGCGTGCGCGGCCTCCGCCAACCCGTGTTCGGCTTCCCTCAGCAGGCTCACGGCAGCGGGCGCGACGGGCCCGCGCACCGGCAGCGGCAGCGCCGGCTGGGCACCCCCGGCGCGCGACGCGACGGTAACGGACATTGCCCCTCCCTGGTCTGATGGTGGTGGCGGGACCGGTGCCGAGGTGCTTCCCCCACCGCGACACCGGCCCCTCACGGCCCGAGCGCTCTACCCGGATGTCGAACTCCTGTTCGACTGACTTCAACTCTAACTTCGAACACGTGTTCGTTCAAGCCTCGATCCGGTGACCTTGCCAACGGGCTTACCGTGGCGGCATGAAGGTGTTCGTCACGGGCGGAACCGGGGCACTCGGCGGCCACGCCGTCCCCGCCCTCCTCCGCGCCGGGCACGTGGTCACCGCGCTCGCCCGCGACGAGGACAAGGCCGCCACCCTCGCAGCTCAGGGCGCCATGCCCGTTCAAGTTTCGCTGTTCGACCGGGACGCGCTGGGAAAGGTGTGTGCCGGGCAGGACGCCGTGGTGAACCTGGCCAGCGCGCTGCCGTCGATGGCGCGGTTCACGAGCGCGAAAGCGTGGCAGGCCAACAACAAGGTGCGCATCGAAGGCTCGGCGACGCTCGCCGAGGCCGCGCGGGCCGCCGGTGTCGGCCGGTTCGTCCAGGAATCGGTGAGCATGATCTATCGCGACCACGGCGCCCGCTGGGTGGACGAGGACGCGCCGGTGGATCACTACCCCATCTCGCGGGGAAATCACGCGGCCGAGGCGAACGCGAACGGCTTCGACGGGGACACGGTGGTGCTGCGGTTCGGCTGGTTCTACGGCCCGGGCGCGACGCACAGCGAGCAGTTGCTCGCGCTCGCACGCAGGCACGTGGTCGCGATGCCGGGCCCCGCGCGGACGTACGTGTCCTCCATCCACGTGGCGGACGCCGGTGAAGCAGTGGCCGCCGCCCTCGCCGCTCCCACGGGCACGTACAACATCGTCGACGACGAACCGTTGACCAAACGGGAGTTCGCCGACGCGCTGGCCCGCGCCGCCGGGAAGCCCGCGTGGGTGCGGGTGCCCGGCCGGGCGGGGCTCTTGCTCGGCGACCGGCTCACGTCGCTGACGCGCTCGTTGCGGGTGAGCAACGGGCGGTTCAAGGCGGCCACCGGCTGGGCGCCGCGTTACCCCAGCGCCCGCGAAGGGTGGCGGGCGATGGCGCTCACCGCATGAGCGCGCCCAGCACCTCGATTCCCTCCTCGATCTCGCCCGCGGACCTCGCCGCGTAGCCGAGAACCAGCCCCGGCGGTCCCGGCAGCTGCCGGTGCCACGACAGCGGCTGAACCTTCACACCACGCGACAGAGCCGCCTCCGCAACGTCCACATCGGACATCTCGGGGCCGAAGGTCACCATCAGATGCAGGCCCGCCGCCGCGCCGTGCACGGTCGCCTCCGGCAGGAACCGGCGCAGCGCGGCGATCATCGCGTCCCGGCGGCGCTGGTGCCGCCGCCGCAACAGGCGCAGCTGGCGTTCCAGCTCACCCGAGGTCATCAGCTCCGCCAGAACCAGTTGCGGCAGCACGGCATTGCCCAGATCGGTGTCCCGTTTGGCGGCAACGGTCTCCCGGAAGTACCGCCGCGGCACCACGAGCCAGCCCACTCGCAACGCCGGCGCGAGCAGCTTCGAAACGCTGCCCGCGTAACAGACCCGCTCCGCCAGCATCGAGCGCAGCGCCGGCACCGGCGGCCGGTCGTAGCGGTGCTCGGCGTCGTAGTCGTCCTCGATGATCAAGCCGCCGGACTCGGCCCAGCTCAGCAGTTCCCGCCGCCGCTGCCCGTCCAGTACGACACCCGTCGGGAACTGGTGCGCCGGCGTCAGCAGCACCGCGGGCGCGTTCAGCCGCGACACGACCACGCCGCCGTCGTCCACCGGCACCGGCGTGGTCGCCATCCCCCAGCTCTCCAGATGCCGCCGCGCGCCGAGCGAACCGGGGTCCTCCACTGCGATCTCACCGATTCCCTTGTCCCGCAACACTTGTGCGAGCAACGCGAGGGCCTGAGCGACGCCCGCGACGACGATCACCTCGTCCGGGCGCACCCGGATGCCCCGGTTCCGCGCGAGCCAGTTCGCCACCGCGTCCCGGAAAGCGGGCGCCCCACGCGGATCCCCGTAGCCGAACGCCGCGGGCGACAAGCCGTCCAGCACCTTGCGCTCGGCGCGCAGCCACGCGGCGCGCGGAAACGCCGCCAGATCGGGCACACCGGGCGACAGATCAATGCGGGCGGGAATCGTGCGCAGCGAATCGAGCACGTCGAGACCCGGCTCGCCCACGAAAACGGCGGGCTGCGGCTCGGGTGCGGCGGGCTCTGCCGACACCGGCGCGGCGAGCACGACCGTGCCGCCGCGCCCGCGCCCCGCGGCCTGACCGTCCTCGATCAGGCGCCGGTACGCCTCGGTGACAACCCCGCGCGACACCCGCAGCTCCCCGGCCAGCACCCTCGTCGCCGGAAGCCGGGTGCCGACCGGCAGCCTGCCGTCCGCGACGGCGCGCCGCAGCTGCTCGGTCAGCCAGTCCGCGAGTCCGCCCGGAGGCGCCTCACCGATGTCCAGCTGCAGGAAGTCGGCACCAGTTATGGACCCCTCAGCCGCTGCTGGTTTGGCTCTACCCACTGGACCATTGTGGCGCGAGGGTGGAGTCATGCGAAACATCGTGCTGGGCACCTGCGGAATGGTGCTGGTCGGTGGCAGCGTCGGGGTCTCGCACACGCTGACCGCCGCTCCCCTGTTCACCGCGCAGGCCGTCCGCTACGCCGCGGCCTTCCTCATCCTGCTCGCGCTGGCCAGGCTCACCCGTGTACGGATCACGCTGCCGCGCGGCCGGGAATGGTTGTGGCTCATCGGAGTCGCACTCAGCGGGCTGGTGCTGTTCAACGTGGCGGTGGTGCGCGGCGTCGCACACGCCGAACCGGCCGTCATCGCGGTCGCCGTCGCGTGCGTGCCGGTGTTGCTCGGTGTGCTCGGGCCGCTGCTGGAACGCCACGCGCCCCACGGCCGCATCGTGCTGGCCGCGGTCGTGGTCACCGTCGGCGGCGTGCTCGTCGAGGGCACCGGCCGGACCGACGCGGCCGGCGTCGGCTGGGCGGTACTCGCGCTGGCCTGCGAGGCCGGATTCACGCTGCTGGCCGTGCCGGTGCTGGAACGGCACGGGCCGTGGGGCGTGTCCGTGCACTCGATCTGGCTCGCGACCGTCATGTTGCTGGTGCTCGGCGCCGTGTTCGAAGGACCGGCCGCGGCCGCGAGCCTCACCGTCGCGGAATGGGGCGCCATCGCGTATCTCGCGGTCATGGTCACGGCCGTCGCGTTCCTGCTCTGGTACACGGCGGTCGCGTCGCTGGGCGCCGGACCGGTCGGACTGCTCACCGGCGTCGCGCCGATTTCGGCCGCGTTGACCGGAATGGCGCTGACCGGCGCGATACCCGGGCCGCTCGTGTGGCTCGGCATGGCGGTGGTCATCGCGGGACTCGCCAGCGGCCTGGGCACACGTTCGAGTGAGCGCCGGAACCTTCCCGCCGTGGACGGCGACCTGGACACCGTCAGTATCAGCGACGAGGAAGGCCTGCCATGCAACACATCGCCACCTTTTGCGGCAACTGCAACTGCGGCTGCCCCGAGCTCTACCTCGACAACGAGGCTCCCGAGGAGAAGCGCGTCGTCATCACCGACGACTTCGGCCAGCGGATCCAGATGAGCGTCGAGCAGCTGCGGGTACTGGTGGACGACATCAAAACGGGCGTTCTGGACAACCTGCTCGAACCGGCCGGGGTCTGATCCGGCGGAACTTTTTCCCTGGCGGCGGCGACCTGAAGGTCATGAAATTCAGGCGCCTGCTCGCTCTTGTCGTGCCGGCCGCTGCGGCCATGCTGGTCGCGGCGCCGTCCGCGTTCGCCCACACCGCGCTGGAAAGCAGCGATCCCTCCGAAGGCGCGTCGCTGTCCGCGGCGCCGTCGCAGGTCCAGCTCAAGTTCGCCGAACCCGTCACGCTGCCCGCCGATCCGATCCGGATCACCGGGCCGGAGGGCGCGAAGTGGACGGTCGGCCGGCCGGCGATCTCCGGCGCCACGATCACCGCTCCCGTGCAGGCCACCGGCCCCGCGGGCGCGTACACCCTCGCGTACACGGTGCTCGCCGACGACGGTGACGAGGTCACCGGCGAGGTGCACTTCAGCGTCACCACGGCGCCGTCCTCGTCCGCCGCGCCGTCGTCATCGGCGGCGCCCACGTCGGCTCCGGCCGCGGCGGCGAGCCAGCCCGCCGGGGACTCCGGTGGCGGTTTCCCGGTCTGGGCCTGGATCGTGATCGCCGTCGTGGTGGTCGCCGCGCTCGGCGGGCTGCTCGCGACCCGCTCCCGGCGTTCCTGAGCTCAAGGGGGATACGCCGTCGCCCGGCCCGGCGGTCCGTGATCTCATATCAGCATGAGCAGCCTCGACCATCCGGCCGTCGCCAAGGTCGCCGCGGCACTCGACGAAGCGGGTCAGCACGACGCGGCACAGGGCATCCGCATCCTGCCCGCGGAAGTACGCACCGCGGCCCAGGCCGCCGAAGCACTCGGCGTGGAGGTCGGCGCGATCGCGAACAGCCTCGTCTTCCGCGCGGTCATCGACGGCAAGGACGTTGCGTTGCTGTCGCTCACCTCGGGCGCGCACCGGGCGGACACCGCGGCGCTCGCGGCACTGGCCGGCGCCTCCGCCGTCGAGAAGGCCGATCCGGCGTTCGTCAAGGCGGCCACCGGACAGGTGATCGGCGGGGTCGCGCCGGTCGGGCACCCGGCGAAGCTGCTGACGTTCGTCGACACGGCGCTGGAGCGCTACGACGTCGTATGGGCCGCGGCCGGGCACGCGAAATCGGTCTTCCCGACCACATACGCCGGTTTGCTCGCGTTGACGGGCGGGCAGGCCGCCGAAGTGGCGGGACAATGACCAGGGTGTCGGTCGAGTTCGCGCGGCTGTCCCCGGACGATTTCCGGGCGCGGCTGCGGGAAGCGCTCGCCATCTACGTCGAGGCGATGCGCTACCCACCCGGCACGTCGGAGCAGCGGGCGCCGATGTGGCTGACGCACGCGCTGCGTGAGGGCTGGCGCTGTGTCGCGGCCTTCGACGCCGAGGGCGCCATGATCGGGATCGCCTACGGGTACAAGGGAAGTCCCGGCCAGTGGTGGCACGAGCAGGTGCGGCGCGGGCTGGTGAAGAGCCACGACGAGGCCACCGCCGAACGCTGGCTGACCGACTACTTCGAGCTCACCGAGATCCACGTCAAACCGGGCAGCCAGGGCGGCGGGATCGGCGAGACGTTGCTGCGCCGCCTGCTCGACGGGGTACCGGACCGGCTGGTGCTGCTGTCCACACCCGAGGGGCCGAGCCGCGCGTGGAAGCTGTACCGGCGCGTCGGTTTCGAGGACGTGCTGCGCGACTACCACTTCGCGGGAGACCCGCGGCCGTTCGCGATTCTCGGCCGCGGGCTCCCGCTCGAATCGCCGGCTCAGCGGGTGTAGCTCACCGCCAGCGCGGTCACCAGCAGCCCCGCCCCGCACCAGCCGGCCACGCCCAGCTGGTCGTGGAACAGGATCACCGACAGCACCACCGCCGTCAGCGGTTCCAGCAGCGTCGCCAGCGCGACGAGCACCGGATGCGCCGTGCGCAGCGCCAGAAAGTACGCCGCGTAGGCGATTCCCGTTGGTACCAAACCGAAGTACAGCGCCACCGCCAGCACGTCGAGGCGCAGCGGCAACGCCATGCCGATCCACAGCGCGGCCGGGGCGAGCGCGAGCCCGCCCACCAGCAGCCCGAACGCCGTGGTGCAGAACGAATCCAGCCCGTCGACGGGTTTCCCGGTCGCGAGCGGCAGGGTCGCGAAACCTGCCCCCGCGAGCAGTGCGAACGCGACGCCGCCGAGCAGTTCCCAGCCGCCCTCGACGGGCGCCCAGGTCAGCAATGCCAGTCCCGCGATCGCGGCGGCCGTCGCGACGAGCGTGGTGGTGCCGGGCAGGCGCCGGTCGCGGATCGTCGTGAACAGCGTGGCGAACACGGGCACGCTGCCGATGGTGATCATCGTCGCGATGCTCACCGAGGTCAGCGACACCGACAGGAAGTAGCAGGCCTGGAACTGGCCGAGCAACGCGCCCGCGACCAGTAACCGCCGGATCACCGCCTTGGTCCAGACCACGCGGCGCAGCCGGCCGGTGGCCCAGACGAACAGGACGGTGCACGCGCCGCCGAGCAGCAGCCGGTAGGCCGCGACCGGCAGCGGGTGCAAATGTGCTTTCGCGGCAAGGAGGTTGCCGGAAAGACCGCCGGTGCCCCACAGCACCCCGGCGACGATCAACGCGATCGCCGAACGGCCGCGCGCGGACGCGGCGACGAAAGTGGACATGAAGTATCGCTCCAGCGTCGAAGGAATGAGAACCGACGCGGGGCGAAGCGGTCTGTTTCGAAAGGCTCGCCCCGCTAGGCGCGGGGCGGTGGGGTGATACAGAAGAGGCGGTGCATGTATTAGTCCAATGTGTCCAGTTGTTCGCGGAGGGTGTCCAGTCCCATGCCGCCTAGCCGCAGGGCCCGCGTGTGGAACTCCTTGATGTCAAAGGAATCGCCCTGCCTGCGGCGGGCGTCCTCGCGGACCTCCAGCCACAGCCGTTCGCCCAGTTTGTACGACGGGGCCTGGCCCGGCCAGCCAAGGTAGCGGTCGATCTCGTCGTGCACGAGCGGCGGGTCGGTGATCGTGCGGGTCAGCATGAACTCCAGGCCGAGCTCCGGCGTCCACCGCTCGCCCTCGTGGAATCCGGTGCCGCGCGGGATCTCCAGCTCCAGGTGCATCCCGAAGTCGACGAGCACGCGGCCGGCGCGGAACAGCTGCTCGGACAGCATCCCGAACAACTCGCCGTCGTCGGAGAGGTAGCCGAGATCCTGCATCAGGCGTTCGGCGTAGAGCGCCCAGCCCTCGCCGTGCCCGGAGGTGAACGCCAGCATCCGCTGGAACCGGTTCAGCGATCGCTCGTGCACCGCCGTCGCGATCTGCAGGTGGTGGCCGGGCACGCCCTCGTGGTAGACGGTGCTGACCTCACGCCAGGTGGAGAACTCGTCGCGACCCGGGGGCAGCGACCACCACATCGTGCCCGGCCGGGAGAAGTCCTCGCTGGGCCCGGTGTAGTACGCGCCCGCGCCACCGCCCGGCGGGGCGATCCGGCAGTCCAAAGCCATAATCGGGTCGGGGATCTCGAAGTGCTTGCCGCGCAGCTCGGCCAGGGCGTTGTCGGACAGCCGCTGCATCCACTCTTCGAACGCCTTCTTGCCACGCACCCGGTAACGCGGGTCCTCGTCCAGCGCGGCCGCGGTCTCGGCGAGCGTCGCACCGGGCTTGATGCGCGCGGCGACCTCCTTCAGCTCGGCCTCCAGCCGCGCGAACTCGCCCCAGCCCCAGTCGTATGCCTCGCGCGGATCGAGGTCCGCGCCGACGAAGTAGCGCGACCACAGGCGATAGGCGTCCTCGCCGACCGCGTCCTTGACGCGAGCCTTGGGCGCCAGTTCCGCGCGCAGGAACCCGGCCAGCTCCGCGTAGGCCTCCTGGGCGGAGCGCGCGCCGTGCTTGAGCTCGGTGAGCAGCGTGCCGGACACGCCCTCGGCTCCCGAGACGAGAGTGTCGAAGAACCCTCGCTCGCCACCGAGCCCGGCCCACGTCTCGGCCTGCTCGGCGACCTTGGTGACCTGCCGCAGCGCGACGGTGTTGCCCGCGTCGGCGGCGGCCAGCAGCGAGGCACGCACCCCGTCGAGCGCGGTGCCGACCGTGCCGAGCCGCTTCGCGATGGTCTCCCAGTCCTCGGGCGTGGCAGTGGGCATCAGGTCGAACACCTGGCGCAGTTCCTGCACGGGGCTCGCGATGACGTTCAGGGACGCGATGTCCAGCCCGGCCTCGTGGATCTCCATGTCCAGGCCGACACGCTCGGTGAACACGGCCTTCGCGGCACGTTCGGCCGCGTCGGCGGGCTCGGCGGCGCGCACCGCCTCCAGCGCCCGCTTCGAGATCGCGGCGCGCGCGGCGTACCCCTCCGGCGAGTAGTCCGTCATCTGATCGTCGTATCCGGGAATGCCGAGCTCGGTCGCGAGGACCGGGTGGGACGCGGCCGCGTCCTCGACGAACTGGTCGCAGATCTCGTGCACGGAAGCCATAGCTCGCAACTTACCTCGCAGGGCAATGGGTTTACGCGCGCGCGGGCACCAGACCGAGCCTGCCGATCACCTCGCGGGTGGCCTTGGACCGGTTGAACGTGTAGAAGTGCAGATCCGGCACGCCCTCGGCGAGCAGCCGTGCACACAGTTCGGTGACCACGTCCAGGCCCTCCGCGCGGAACGCCTTCGGGTCGTCCTGCAGCGGTTCCAGCCGGTCCAGCAGCCGCTGCGGGCAGGACGCACCGGACAGCTCGATCGTCTTGCGGAGCGTGCGCGGCGTGGTCAGCGGCATCACGCCGGGGATCAGCGGCGCGTCGCAGCCGGCCGCCGCGACCCGGTCACGCAGCCGCAGGAAGTCCTCCGCCTCGAAGAACAGCTGCGCGATGCCGAAGTCCGCGCCCGCCTTGAACTTGCGCACGACGTAACGGGTGTCGGTCTCCAGATCGGCCGAGCGGGGGTGGCCGTAGGGGAACACGGACACGCCGACGCAGAAGTCACCGAGCGAGCGCACCAGCGTGACGAGCTCCTCGGCGTAGTTCAGGCCCTGCGGGTGCGGGACCCACTCGCCGTACGGATCGCCCGGCGGGTCGCCGCGCAGCGCGAGGATGTTGCGCACGCCGACCGCCGCGTACCAGCCGATGACGTTGCGCAGTTCCGCGACCGAGTGGTTGACCGCGGTCAGATGTGCCATGGGGACCAGCGTGGTCTCGGTCGCGACCCGCGCGATGCTGCGGATCGTGCCGTCGCGGCTCGATCCGCCTGCCCCGTAAGTGATCGACATGTAGGCGGGGTCGTAGGGCTCGAGCTCGCGGATCGAGCGCCAGAGCACCGCCTCGTCGGCTTCGTCGCGCGGCGGGAAGAACTCCACCGAGAACACCGGGGCATCGCCCCGCAACCGTTCGACCACCGACTTCATGCCGACCATCGTATCCATCGGCGGAATAGTCAACTCACAGTGACGAGCTCACGCTCCGCGGCCTCGGCTCCCCAGCGCCGCGCGAGCACGGCGCAGATCATCAGCTGCGCCTGGTGGAACAACATCAACGGCAGCACGATCAGGCCGACGGCGTGCGCGGGGAACAGCACGGTCGCCATCGGCAGACCGCTGGCCAGGCTCTTCTTCGAGCCGGCGAAGACGATCGCGACCCGGTCCTCGCGCGAGAAGCCGAGCTTGCGGGTGCCGAACTTCAGGATGCCCAGCACGACGAAGAACAGCAGCAGATTCACCACGAGCAGCCCGCCGAGCGCGAGCCAGCTCAGCTGGTGCCAGATGCCCGCCACGACGCCTTCGCTGAACGCGGTGTACACGACGACGAGGATGACCGTGCGGTCGGCGCGGCCGAGGATTTTCTTGTGGCGGGTGATGAACCCGCCGATCCAGCGTCGCGCGAGCTGCCCGGCTACGAACGGCACCAGCAGCTGCAGCACGATCGAGGTCACCGAGTCGAGCGAAAAGCCGTTGCCGGTCGTGTTCAGCAGCAGGGCCACCAGCAGCGGCGTGATGATGATGCCGAGCAGGCTGGAGAACGTGGCGGCGCAGATGGCGGCCGCGACGTTGCCGCGGGCGATCGAGGTGAACGCGATCGAGGAGTTCACCGTGGACGGCAGCGCGCACAGGAAGATCACGCCCGCCGCGAGCGTCGGCGTGAGCAGCCACGGCACGAGCAGTTTGGCGGCCAGCCCGAGCAACGGGAACACCACGAACGTGGTCGCGAGGATCGTCAGGTGCAGCCGCCAGTGCTTGAGGCCTTCGAGAGCCTCCGCAGTGGACAGCCGCGCGCCGTAGAGGAAGAACAACGCGCCCACGCCGATCGCGCTGATGTCGGAGGCCACGTCCGCGCCGATGCCACGAGCGGGCAGCAGTGCGGCGATGGCTACGGCGGCGAGAATCCCCAGGATGAACGGATCGATCCGGGTCTTCGCGAGCAGCGCGGCCCCACGCATGAATTGGTCCTTTCCCTTGCGGCTACGCCTTGATCTTCCGTTCGGATACCCCGATTGTGAAGTATGATCACTGCCATAACTGTTATCGCGAACCGTGATAGGTTTCCCCGGTGCTCGATCCGGTGTGGCTGAAAACCTTTCTCGTGGTGGCGGAGACACGCAGCTTCACGCGTTCCGCACAACGGCTCGGACTGCGGCAATCCACGGTCAGCCAGCACATTCGCAAACTCGAGCAGGCCACGACACAACAGTTGCTGCTGCGCGACACGCGTTCGGTCGAGCTGACCGCCGACGGTGAGGCGATGATCGGCTTCGCCGGGAATGTGGTGGAAACCATAGACCGCGCTATGAGCTACTTCACAGGAACGGAGCTACGCGGGCGAGTCCGGTTCGGCGCCTCCGAGGATTTCGTAGCCGGCCCGCTACCGGAAATCCTGCGTGAGTTCCGTCGTTCCCATCCGCAGGTCGACCTCGAGCTGACGGTCGCGCTGTCCGGTGTGCTGCACGAGAAGCTGCGCGCGGGCGAACTCGACCTGGTACTCGCCAAACGGCGGCCGGACCAGGAGCGCACGGGTCTACTGTGGACGGACAAACTGGTCTGGGTCGGCCGCGAGGGCATCGAGCTCGACGACGGTCCGGTGCCGCTGATCGCCTACCCGCCGCCGAGCATCACCAGGGCACGGGCGCTGGAATCCTTGCAGCGCACCGGTAAGCAGTGGCGGATCACCTGCACGAGCGGCAGCCTGAACGGGCTGCGCGCCGCCGCGCTCGCCGGACTCGGGGTGGCGGTGTTCGCCCGCAGCCTCGTGCCCACCGGACTGACCGAACTGCCCGCGAGCCACGGCCTGCCCGATCCCGGTGAGGTCGAGTTCATCCTCAGCGCCCGCCGCCAGGCCATGCGCGGCCCCACGGCGGCCCTGTCGGACGTGATCCGCGCCGAGGCCAGCCGCCTGCACGGCACACCCTGAACCTCAGCCCTAGGCCGGGCAACGCCGCTCCCGCAGCAGCGCGCTGGGACTCAGCCCGGCCAGCGCACGTACCTCGCGCGCGAGATGTGCCTGGTCGGCGTACCCGGCCCGCGCCGCGAGATCCGCCAGATTGGCGCCGCCCGCGTCCCCGGCACGCAGGAACCGCTGGAACCGGCCGACCCGCTGCACGGCCTTGGGGCCGACGCCGGTGTGGTCGAGGAACAGCCGCCGCAGGTGTCGTTCGGCGACTCCCAGCTCCGACGCGACGGCGCCCACCCCGGCCTCGCCGTGCCACAGCCGACGCACGGCGTACTCCAGTCGCGCGTCGAGCGCCGCGGGCCGCAGACCGGCCGGGAACCGGCCCTCCCACACCTCCTCCGCGACGCGCCGCGCCACGTTGTCCGGCAGAACCGCCGACAGGGGCAGCGTCGCGTCCCGCAGTTCGTGACCGCGATGCCGCAACACGACGCCCAGCGCCTCGGTGCGGAACCGGAGTCCGCGGAAGTGGGTGCCCGGCGGTAGCTCGTGCAGCGCCACGTCGGTGGTCGGGCCGACAAGGATCGCGGTGCCGTCAGCCGAAACGATGATGTCCGAGCACGCGTCCGGCACGACCCGCTGCACCCGGCCCGCACCGGCTACGCGCTGCTCCCACCAGCAGTGCAAGACGCCCGAGCCCGGCCGCTCCCGGTACATACGCTCAGCGTAGCCCGGCCAGGTAACGACGGAGCGCGCCGGAGCGACTACAGCGGTGTACCGCGGCAGGCGACAGGAAGGGCACCGATGCTCCGGGTGCTGGGAGTGCACGGCGTCGGCACGTACCGCTATCTGCGGCAGACCGGCTCCGCCGAGGACGCGGCCGTCGCACTCGCCAGGGACTGGTTCCGCCACCTCGGCACCGCGATGCCACCGGGGTCCGCGGTCGACCTGCGCGTCGCCTACTACGGGCAGCACGTGTACGCCGGTTTCGAGGAGGAGGCGGCGCTGCTCCTGCCCGGCGAGCGGGAGGTGCTCGCCGGCTGGGTGGCGCAGTTCGGCCCCGGCCTCGACGCGCCGGAGGCCGCGGACTGGCTCGCCAAGAGCTACGGCCCCGGCGCCCGCCTGTTCGGGCTCGCCTTCGCCCGCGAGCTGCACACCTACCTCAGCGCCGCGGAACGCCGCGAAACGACCATCGCCGCCGTGGCCGAGGCCGTCGCCAGGCACCGCCCGGACGTGCTCGTCGCGCATTCGCTCGGCAGTGTCGTCGCCTACGAAACCCTGTGGGCGCACCAGGATCACGACGTGAGGCTGCTCGTCACGCTCGGCAGCCCGCTGGCCATCCCGGCCGTGCTCGACCGGCTGCGGCCCGGCGGCGAGGCCGGGCGCCCGCCGGGGGTCCGGCGCTGGGTCAACGTCGCCGATCCCGGCGACATCGTGGCCGTGCCCGCCGGCGGGATCGGCGACCGCGTCGCCGGTGTGGATCGCGACATCCCGATCGCCGCGGGGATATGGGAGTTCCAGACCGCGGGCGCCTACCTGCGCTCCCCCGCCGTGGCCGAGGTGATCTTCGACGAGACGCGCAGGCTCACAGCAGATCCGTCTCGGTGATCCCCGGGCCCTGCCCGGCCCGGATGAACCATTCGGTGCCGAACGCCACGGCGAAGAATTCGTCCGGCAGGGCAAGGAAAAACGAGTCCTCGGCGATCTGGCTGCCGTGCGCGCGCATCGCCTTGCGCTTGTAGTCGAGGTACCCGGTGACGTCGACGGCCGCGGTGATCTCGGCCGCCGGCTTGCCGATCCGGCTCATGTCCGCCGCCTCGGGCACGTCGAGACCGAGCGCTCTGGCCTGGTCGGCGAGCCCGCTCATGCCCTTGATCAGCTGCTCGCGGTTCTGGGTGGCCTGGTAGACGCGCGGGGTGCCGGCCAGTTCGGCGGCGCGCATGCCGACGCGGTGCACCTGGATGTGGTCGGGGTGGCCGTAACCGCCGAAATCGTCGTAGCAGGTGAGTACGTCCGCGTTCTCCTCGCGCAGGATCGCGGCCAGTTTCTCCGCTGCCTCCTCAACGGGCACGGTCCAGAACGAGCCGGGCTCGTCGTTCGTCGGCTCGCCCATCATTCCCGAATCGCGGTAGCCGAGGAACTCGACGCGTTCGGCACCGAGGATCTCCGCGGCCGCGTGGGTCTCGCGCACACGGCGCTGCCACAGCTGTTCACCGTGGTCGAGGAAACCGTCGGGCACCTCGCCCTGTTCGCCGCGCGTCGCCACGACGAGCACGACGCGGTGGCCGTTCTCGTAGGCCTTGCGCATGACGCCACCGCAGGTGATGCACTCGTCGTCGGGATGGGCGTGGAAGGTAACCAGTGTGGACACAAAGCAACACTACGGCCGTTCGTCACATCGCGACCACCCTGAGATCGCGCGGGCGCGGCGCAGCTACGACGATAGAGGGCATGGACTACGACGCCGACCTGCCAGGCCACGTGGAGCGGGAGCTGACCCGCTTCCTGCGTGAGGCTGGTGCCGAGATCCAGGAAACGGAACCCGGCTTCTCCTCCGGCGTCGACGCGCTCACGGAGTTCGTGCTGCGCGGCGGGAAACGGCTGCGGCCCACGTTCGCGTGGTGGGGCTGGCGCGGCACCGGAGGCGAGGCCACCGACGCCGAGGGCGTGCTGCGCGCCGTGGCCAGTCTCGAACTCGTGCAGGCCTGCGCGCTGATCCACGACGATCTGATCGACTCCTCGGACTCGCGCCGCGGCAGGCCGACCGTGCACGTGGCGTTCGCCGACCTGCACACGGCGCAGCGCTGGCACGGCACCCCGGCCGGTTTCGGGCAGGCCGCCTCCGTGCTGATCGGCGACCTCGCGCTGGCGTGGGCGGACGACATGTTCTCCGCCGCCCCGCTGCCCGCGCGGACCCTCGAACGCGCGCGGCCCGCCTGGCGGGCGATGCGCACCGAAGTGCTCGCGGGGCAGTTCCTCGACGTCCGCACCCAGGCCAGCGGGGACGCGTCGCCGGAGGCCGCGCTGCGCGTCAGCCGCCTCAAAACCGCCGCCTACACGGTGGAACGCCCGCTGCATCTGGGCGCCGCGCTCGCCGGTGCCGCGCCCTCGCAGATCGCGACGCTGCGCGAGTTCGGCCGCGATCTCGGCGTCGCCTTCCAGCTGCGCGACGATCTGCTCGGGGTGTTCGGCGATCCGGAGGTCACCGGCAAACCCGCGGGCGACGATCTGCGCGAGGGCAAGCGAACCCTGCTCATCGCATTCGGGCTGCGGCTGGCCGGCGACGAGCAGACCGGGATCATCAACAACGCGCTGGGTGATCCGTCGCTCACCGAGTCCGATGTCGACGTGGTTCGCAAAACGCTCACCGAGGTGGGCGCGGTGGCCGCGGTCGAGCAGCGCATCGACGAGCTCACCTACACCGCACTGGCGGCACTCGACCGCGCGCACCTCACCGAGCCGGCCGCGGCGCATCTGGCCGACCTCACGGCCAAGGCGACGCAAAGGACGCACTGACATGCGGGTCGTCGTGATCGGCGCGGGCCTCGCCGGCCTGTCCGCCACGCTGCACCTGCTCGGCGCCGGACACGAGGTGACCGTGCTGGAACAGCAGGACCGGCCGGGCGGGCGGGTCAGCCAGCACGAGTTCGACGGGTTCTCCGCCGACACGGGCGCGACCGTGCTGACCATGCCCGAGCTGCTGGACGAGGCGCTCGCGGCGGTCGGTGCGAGCAACCGGCTGCGGCTGGTCCGGCTCGATCCCGCCTACCGCGCGCGGTTCGCCGACGGCAGTTCGATCGCCGTGCGCACCGACGGCGAGGCGATGGAGGAAGAGATCCGCGCGTTCGCCGGCCCGCGCGAGGCCGCCGGATACCGGCGGTTGCGCCGGTGGCTCACCGAGCTGTACCTGGCGGAGAAGGACCATTTCATCGGCGGGAACTTCGATTCACCGTTCGGTCTCGTGCGGCCGGAACTGCTGAAGTTGTTGTCACTGGGCGGTTTCGGCCGGCTCGGCCCGCGCATCGGCCGGTTCCTGCGCGATCCACGACTGCGGAAGCTGTTTTCGTTCCAGGCGTTGTACGCCGGGCTGGATCCGCGAAACGCACTGGCCGCGTACGGCGTCATCCCGTACATGGACACGGTCGCCGGTGTGTACTACCCGCTCGGCGGGATGGGCCGGGTCGGTCAGCTGCTCGCCGACGCCGCCGAAGGGGCGGGTGCGACCCTGCGGTTCAAGACCGAAGCCGCTTGGCTGGAAAGGGTTTCCGCGCGCGTCCGCGCGGTCCGCACGCGCGCGGGCGAGCGCGTCGAATGCGACGCCGTCGTGCTCGCCACCGAACTCGGCACGTCGTACCGGCTGCTTGGCACCCGGCCGCGCCGCCCGCTGCCGTTGCGGTACTCGCCGTCGGCCGTCGTGCTGCACGGGCGTTCGCGGCGCAGTTGGGACGCGCTGGACCACCACACGATCTTCTTCGGCGGCGCGTGGGAACGCACCTTCACCGAGATCATCCGGGACGGTTCGCTGATGACCGATCCGTCGTTGCTGGTGACCCGGCCGACCGCGACCGATCCCACGTTGTCCTCGCGCGGGGACGTGATCTCGGTCCTGGCCCCGGCGCCGAACCTCAAGGCTGGACGCATCGACTGGCCGCGGGTGGGTCCCGCGTACCGCGACGAGCTGCTGCGCACGCTCGACACGCGCGGGCTGACCGGGTTCGACGGGGACTACGACGTCCACGAGATGGTGACGCCGCAGGACTGGGCCGAACGCGGTCTCGCGGCCGGTACGCCGTTCTCGCTCGCGCACACGTTCGCGCAGACCGGGCCGTTCCGTCCGCGCAATGTCGTGCGTGGGGTGGCGAACGTGGTGCTCGCGGGGTGTGGAACCACGCCGGGTGTGGGTATTCCGCCGGTGCTGATATCGGGACGACTGGCCGCCGCGAGGATCACTGGATCATGACCCAGCTGGAGAACGCCTACCGCGACTGCCGCCGGATCAACGCCCAGCACGGCAAGACGTTCTTCCTCGCCACCCGGCTGCTGCCCGCGAATGCCCGTCCCGGTACGCACGCGCTGTACGGTTTCGCGCGGATCGCGGACGAGGTCGTCGACAATCCGGGACCGGGCAGCGATCCGGCTGCCGGGCTCGCAGCGCTGGAGCGGCGGCTGGGCACACTGTTCGAGGGGCAGCCACAGACCGACCCGGTGCTGATCGCGCTCGCCGACACGATCCGGCGGTACGAGCTGGATCGCGGGCTGTTCGAGGCTTTTCTGCGGTCGATGCGGATGGACCTGACCGTCACCGAGTACGAGACGTTCGCCGCTCTCGGCGAGTACACCTACGGTTCGGCGAGCGTTATCGGACTGCTCATGCTGCCGATACTGGGAACCGTTGTGCCGCAACGGGAAGCGGCACCGAGTGCGGGCGCGCTCGGCGAGGCGTTCCAGCTGACGAACTTCCTGCGCGATATCGGCGAGGACCTCGACCGGGGCAGGCTGTATCTGCCGGTCGCCGAGCTCGCCGCGTTCGGTGTGGACCGTGATCTGCTGATGTGGTGCCGGGTGCGCGGCAGGCGGGACCCGCGAGTGCGGCGGGCGCTGGCGTCGCTGGTCGCGCACGCGCGGGCGATCTACCGGCGGGCCGAGGTGGGAATTCCGTTGCTGCGCAAGGAATCGCGGCCGTGCGTGCGCACCGCGCTGGTGTTGTACCGGGGCATTCTGGACGAAATCGTCCGGCGCGACTACGACGTGCTCACCCGGCGCGTGTCCGTACCGAAAGGACGGCGGCTGCTCACTGCGGCTGCGTATGCCGCCGGTGCGGGTTTAGGCTTGCGATCATGACGACTTCACGGCCAGTACGCATCGGTTTCCAGCTGCAACCGCAGCACGCCGATTACAAGAAGATCCGCGCCGCCGCCTCGGAAGTCGAGGATCTGGGCGTGGACTTGCTGTTCAACTGGGATCACTTCTTTCCGTTGTATGGCGACCCGGACGGTTTGCACTACGAGTGCTGGACGATGCTGGGTGCCTGGGCGGAATCGACGTCGCGGGTGGAGATCGGCGCGCTCGTCACGTGCAACAGCTACCGTAATCCGGAACTGCTTGCGGACATGGCGCGCACGGTCGACAACATCAGCGACGGGCGGCTGATCCTGGGGATCGGCTCGGGCTGGTTCGAAAAGGACTATGACGAGTACGGTTACGAGTTCGGCACGGCGGGCGGGCGGCTCGATGACCTGGCGGAGGCCCTGCCGCGCATCGAGTCGAGGCTGGGGAAACTGAACCCGCAGCCGGTGCGCAAGATCCCGGTGCTGATCGGTGGCGGCGGCGAGAAGAAGACACTGAAACTGGTCGCCAAACACGCCGACATCTGGCACGGCTTCGCCGATCCTGCCGTGGCGGAGCGCAAGATCGGCATCCTGCGGCAACATTGTGCCGACGTGGGCCGGAACTTCTCGGAGATCGAACTCTCGGTCGGCGCCCAAGGCGAGCCGGAAGAGGTCGGGCCGAAGCTGCGCGCCCTGGGCGTCTCGACGTTCACCGTGGGCGCGGGCGGCCCGGACTACGACCTGACGGAACTGCGGAAGTGGATCGCCTGGCGGGATTCGCAGAACGCCTGATGCCGGGTGGGCGAAGGCGGTTGGGGCGAGCCGGGCAGCCATCCTCTGAACCGGCACCGGAGGAAGCCGAGAAAGACAAAAGATGCTTCGCCGCCGGCCGGCTCCGGGATGACTCAGGGGTTCCGTTGTCGTCTCACCTTGAGGGGGCCGTGGTTGCCCTTGCGGCCGTCCGAGGTTCACCCGCACGGGGGGCGCTTCTCCTGGCCGCACTCGCCGCCGTGCCACTCACCGTGAGCGACCTCCCCGCCCGTAGACCCTGCGGCGTGCGCCCGACCGGCTGCCTGCTGACCGCGTCCGCCGTGCAACTGCTGGCGGACGCGGTCTACCCAGGCTTCGGCGCCGTCAGAAGGCCATCGCCTGCGCGCGGCGCTTGACCTCGGTGCCGTGGTTGGTGCGCAACGCGTTGATCGGCGTCGTGCCGGGAAGGGACTCGTCCTCGGAGTAGAGCCAGCGGAGCATCTCGGTGCGGTCGAAACCCGCGTCGGCGAGCACCGTCAGCAACCCGGCAAGCCCCTTGACCAATGTCTTCCCCGCGAGGAAATCCGCGGGAACGAACAGCTCCTTGTCCCGGCGGACGGCCAGCAGCTGACCGTCCCGCAGCATCTGCCGCACCTTGTTGGCCGAAAGCCCCAGCTCGTCACTCACCTCGGCAAGCGACAGGACGGCGACGTCCTGGCCGAGCACGTCATCAGCGACTGGAATCGCACTCACAGCTGACACTGTGCCACATCGGACATAACCCAGCGCAATACCGCACTAATGGCGTAACGAAACTTCAACCAGACGGAGAAGGCGTTCACGGGGCGCGTCCACAGGGTCGCCGGATCACCGTACGATCGGATGCCGTGACAACCACCGACACCAGTCTCGCCGGAACGCTCCTTGAACGGCGTTACCGGGTCGACGCGCCGATCGCCAGGGGCGGGATGTCCTCGGTGTACCGGGGTGCCGACACCCGGCTGGACCGTCCGGTCGCCATCAAGATCATGGACCCGCGGTTCGCGGACGACCGTTCCTTCGTGGAGCGCTTCGAACGCGAGGCCCGGTCCGCGGCGCAACTGCACCACCCCAACATCGTCACGGTGCACGACCAGGGTGTCGATGGTGATCACGTCTTCCTGGTCATGGAACTCGTCGACGGCGGCACGCTGCGCGATCTGCTCGACGCGCGCGGCTCACTCGACATCCCGCTCGCGCTCAGCGTCACCGACCAGATACTCGCGGCACTGGCCGCCGCACACCACGCCGGCCTCGTGCACCGCGACGTCAAACCCGAGAACGTGCTGATCGGCCGCACCGGCACGCCGCCGACCGGCGTGGTGAAGGTCGCCGACTTCGGCCTGGTGCGCGCGGTCGCCAGCGCGGGCACCACCAGTTCGAGCATCATCCTCGGCACGGTGGCCTACCTGGCGCCCGAACAGGTGGCGGAAGGCAACGCCGCCGAACGCGGCGACGTGTACTCCGCCGGCATCGTGCTGTACGAGATGCTGACCGGCCAGGCGCCCTATACCGGCGACACCGCGATCTCGGTCGCCTACCGGCACGTGAACGACGACGTGCCCGCCCCCGGCAAGGCGCGGCCCGGCATCCCGCCCGAGCTCGACGACCTCGTGCTGCGCGCGACCCGGCGCGACCCCGCGGCGCGGCCCGCCAACGCGGGCGAGTTCCTGCGTGAGCTGCGCCAGATCCGCGCCGCGCTCGGCATCGCGCCCGTGCCGATTCCGGTTCCCGGCAAGGAGCAGCCGTCGCCGGACACCGAACAGACCGTGCCCGCCCTCGCCCCCGTCCCCGCCGGCCCGCGCGGCACGCGTGCGATGCCCCGGACGGCCCCGACCACCGTGGGCCAAGTGCCGCCACCCGCTCCGCCGCCCGCACCAGCCGAAGAGGACAACCGGCGGCGCAGGGTCGGGCTCTGGGCCGGGATCGCGGTACTGCTGGCCGCACTCGTCGGCACCGGCATCTGGTGGTTCACGGCCGGATCGCCCGGCGCGAAAACCGTCGCCGTCGCGCAGGTGGCCGGGATGGACCAGAGCACCGCCGAACAAACCTTGCGGCAGCAGGGATTCACGGCGAAGTTCGTCAAGCAGGCGCACAACACCGTCGCGGCCGGCCGAGCCATCGGCACCCAGCCGCCCGCGGGCACGTCCGCCAAACGAGGCAGCGAGATCACGGTCGCGTTGTCCTCCGGACGGCCGGTGGTGCCCGACATCAAGGCGGGAGCGTCCATCGCCGAGGCCGAGGCCGCCATCACCGCGGTGCAGCTGAAACCGGTCAGGGACGCGAGCGCCGACCAGTACAGCTCGTCGGTGCCCAAGGGCGGCGTCATCGGCGTGCTCCCGCAACCGGGCACACAGCTGGACATCGGCGGCCAGGTCAGGATCGCGGTGTCGAAGGGCGTGCCGCCGAAGCCCGTTCCCGACGTCACCGGAATGTCGCGGGACCAGGCGTTCCAGACGCTGCGCGCGCAGGGATTCGATCCGTTCGACGCGGGCGAGGAGTTCTCCGACGATGTCGCGGCAGGCAAGGTGACGCGCACCGACCCCGAATCCGGTGACAACAGCGGCACCACACGCGTCGGCGTCTATGTGTCGAACGCGGTTTCCGTGCCGTCCGTGGTGGGTAGGTCGATCCAGGATGCCGTCCAGACCCTCGATGCGGCCGGACTCCAAGCGGATCTCAAGGGCCGGGATCGCGCCTTCGGGTTCGTCATCGACCAGGACCCCGAAGCGGGTGAACTGGTCAAGAAGGGCGAGAAGGTAAGCCTGAAAGTAATTCCATAATTCGGCCCGACCAGTTGTAAATTCAAGACAAAAGCCGGCGCCGAAAGTCCTTATTGGACAGATCTTCCTCCTTTCGAGTGAAGGAGGATCCTGTTAGCGCCTTCGAAACACAGCGACTACGCTCCCGTCATGTCCGTGCGTTGAAGTAGTAGGCACTCCAATTCTTGATGACCACAGAAGGGTCGACTATGGCTGGCCGCCAGCTCAGCGGGCTCGATGTAGCTTTCCTGTGCCTGGAGGGGGAAACGACCCCTATGCACATGGGTGCTGTGGTGATCTTCCAACCACATCACGCCGTGGATCCGGACAAGATCGCCAAGCTGCTCGCCGACCGGGCCGCCCGGATTCCGCGACTACGCCAGCGCGTCACGCCGGCGCTGTTCGGATTCGGCGGGGCGAGCTGGAGTGACGATCCCAGGTTCGATCCGGCGGCGCATATCCACACCCATCGATTGGCCGAGTTCTGCGAGGAGGATCCGCTCGCCTCGTACGCGGCCGAGTGGATCGAGCGGCCGCTGAACCTGCGCCGCCCGCCGTGGGACCTGCACGTGGTGACCGGGCTGCCGGACGGCAGGTTCGCGTTGCTGCTCAAGCTGCACCACTCGTTCACCGACGGCGCCGGTGCGTTCGCGGTGGCGGCGGGCCTGCTGGACGAGTTGCCGTTCACCCGTACCTTCATGGCCTCCGCACAGGCGCCGCGGCGGGAGCGTTCGACGCTCGGCATGGTGAGGGAGGCCATCGCCGGGGCGGGCGAGAACGCCGCGATCGCGTCGTCCATCGTGCGCGCGACCAGGCCGTATCCCGTGTCGCCGCTCGCCGCGCCGAGTTCCACGAGCCGCCGCCTCGGCTTCGCGCGGCTGGAGCTGAGCGAGATCAAGAAGGTGCGCGCGGTGCACGGCGGCACGTCCAACGACGTGATTCTGGCCGTACTCTCCGGCGCGCTGCGCCAGTGGATGATCAACCGGGGCCAGCGGGTGGCGGGCAGGCCGCTGCGCGCGCTGGTGCCGGTCAGCATCCGGGCCAGGGAGGCGGGCTCGGCCGCGAACCAGCTGTCCGGGTACCTGTGCGAACTGCCCGTGCACCTCGACGATCCGGTCGACCGGCTGCGCGAGATCCGGCGCTCGATGAACCGCAACAAGTCCACCGGTCCGCTGACCGGGGCCGGCGCGCTGCCGGTGCTGGCCGAGCGGATCCCGTCGCCGGTGCACCGGCTCGCCACGAAGGCCGCCGGCCAGGCCGCGGGGCTGCTGTTCGACACCGTGATCACGAATGTCCCGCTGCCGAAGCTGGACCTGACCCTGGACGGTGCCCCGCTGCGGGAGATCTACCCGCTGGTGCCGCTCGCGCCGCGCAACGCGCTGGGCATCGCCGCCACGATCTTCCACAACTCGGTCCACATTGGACTCCAGGCGAACGGTGCCGCGGTGCCGGACACGGGTTCGCTGCGGGATGCCGTGCTCAAATCGGCCGCTGCTCTATACGAGCGGTCGATCTAGGGATTGTCACCGGCATGAGTCATGATTAATCCATGCCGGTCCCCCCAGCTCAGTGGCTACCCTCTGCGACGAAAAGCGCCATAATCGTGCCCGTTCCGGAGACGGATCACCTCGTGGCGTGGCATCGGCGCGCACTGAGCCCGGCGGCGAAGGACGTTCCGGCGCACGTCACGGTGCTGTACCCGTTCGTGCATCCCAGTCTCATCGGTTCGGGCACGATCGACGAGCTCGAGGCTGCGCTGCGTGACATCCCGGCCTTCGACTGCGCTTTCACGCAGGTCAAATGGTTCGGCGACGAGGTGGTCTGGCTGGAACCGAAGCCGGACGAACATTTCCGTGCACTTACCCGCGCGGTTTGTGAACGCTTCCCCGGCCACCAACCGTACGCGGGCGAGCATCCGGAAACCGTGCCGCACCTGACGGTCGCCGACAGCCGCACCGGCGACCCGGACAGCAAACGCCGCGCCGCCCCGGACATCGCGGCAGCACTGCCCATCCACGCGAAGATCGACACCGTCCGCCTGGTGGCAGGAACCGACGAACACGGCCCGTGGCACACAGTGGCGGAGTTCCCCCTCCCCACCTAACCGCGAGTCGCCCCTTCCGCGCGGCCGAGTCCACGCTTCCGCGCCCCCGAGTCCACGCTTCCGTGCGCCCGAGTCCGGCCTTCCGCGCGGTCGAGTCCCGCCGTCCGTGCGGCCTGACGACAAGTAGGTACACGGTCACCGGGAAGTCCCAAGTCGAGCGCACCGAAGCTCCAACTCGAGCGCACCGAAGTCCCAACTCGAGCGCACGGAAGGCGCGACTCGGGCGCGCGCAAGGCGCGACTCGCGATGTGGGGGTCAGTCGCGGAGCATTTCGGCTACCAGGAAGGCCAGTTCCAGGCTCTGCTGGGTGTTCAGGCGCGGGTCGCAGGCAGTTTCGTAGCGGCCGGCCAGGTCGAGGTCGGAGATCTCCTGCGCACCGCCGAGGCACTCCGTGACGTCCTCGCCCGTCAGCTCGACGTGGATGCCGCCGGGGTAGCTGCCGATCTTGTGGTGCACCTCGAAGAAGCCCTGCACCTCATCGATGATCCGGTCGAAGTGCCGCGTCTTGTACCCGGTGCTCGACTCGTGCGTGTTGCCGTGCATCGGATCGCACTGCCAGATCACCTTGTGGCCGGTCGCCTCGACCTTCTCCACGATGGCGGGCAGCACCTCGCGCACCTTCCCGTTGCCCATCCTGGCGATCAACGTCAGCCGGCCGGGCTCGTTGTGCGGGTCGAGCCGCTTGACGTACTCGGCGGCCTGGTCGGGTGTCGTGGTCGGGCCGATCTTCACGCCGATCGGGTTCGCCAGCAGCTCCGCGAACGCGATGTGCGCGCCGTCGAGCTGCCGCGTGCGCTCCCCCACCCACAGGAAGTGCGACGAGAGGTTGTACAGCTTCGGGTTCGCCGCGTCCGCGTTGTCCAGGCGCAGCAACGCCCGCTCGTAGTCCAGCAGCAGCGCCTCGTGGCTGGCGAAGATCTCCGTCGAGTGCAGCGACGTGTCCGTCACCCCGCACGCCGACATGAAACGCAGCCCGCGGTCGATCTCGCCGGCCAGCGCCTCGTACCGCTCGCCCGCCGGGGACGTGCGCACGAAGTCCTTGTTCCAGTCGTGCACCTTCGTCAGATCGGCCAGGCCCGACGCGGTCAGCGCGCGCACCAGGTTCATCGCCGCGCCGGCGTTCGCGTAGGCACGGATCATGCGGCCCGGGTCCGGCACCCGCAGCTCCGGCTTCGCGACGAGCGAGTTCACGATGTCGCCGCGGTAGACCGGCAGGCCAAGCGCGTCCGTGGTGTTGGAGCGGGGCTTGGCGTACTGGCCCGCGATCCGGCCCACCTTCACCACCGGCAGGCTCGCGCCGTAGGTCAGCACGACCGCCATCTGCAACAGCGTGCGCAAGTTAGCCCGGATGTGCGGTTCGGTGTTGGACTCGAACGTCTCGGCACAGTCGCCGCCCTGCAGCAGGAACGCC
>Ga0164243_10001866_pt1 | contig 35374 bp, 38 predicted proteins | sample OricompcompostOP_FD_108781 | JGI IMG/M metagenome (GOLD analysis project Ga0164243, IMG submission 108781) | Organic Plus compost microbial communities from Emeryville, California, USA - Original compost - Organic plus compost (OP) | ecosystem: Engineered > Solid waste > Mixed feedstock >...
ACCCAGGGTCTTGCCGGCGGCGTCGACCAGGTACCAGTCGCGCTGCACTGCGTCAGGTTTTGCACTGAAGGTTTTCATGTTCTTGCCTCTGGGGCCCGTTCCAACAAGGAGGGCGAATACTACTTAAGTGGTAGCGCCATTTCAAGCCCGGCCGACGTAAATGCTGCGCGCACGCCGTACCGGCCGGAGCGATGGGCCGCTGCCCCGCCTACAACCCCGACACGCCGGTGTCGTTCAGGGCCGGTGCTCCCGGGCCAGGTACTCCCGCGATTGCATCTCCAGCAGGCGGCTGCGGGTGCGCTCGAACTCGAAGGCCAGCCGGGTGCCCGTGTACAGCTGGGCCAGCGGCACCGCCGCGGCCAGCACCAGCTTCACATTGCGGTCGTAGAACTCGTCGATGAGGTTGATGAAACGCCGGGCCTGATCGTCCCGCCCCTCGCCCATCTGCGGGATATTGCCCAGCAGCACGGTGTGGAAATCCCGCGCCAGTTCGATGTAGTCGTTCTGGCTGCGCGGGCCGTCGCACAGTTCGGCGAAATCGAACCAGACCACGTCATCGGCCACCCGCCGCGCCATGATCGTGCGCCCCTCGACCTCCAGCGCCGCGTCCACCCGCCCCTCCGGCGCCAGCGCCTGGAAATTGGCGAGCAGGCCGGCGTCGGCCTGCTCATCCAGCGGGCAGTGGTACAGCTCCGCCTTTTCCAACGTGCGCAGCCGGTAGTCGGTGCCGCCGTCGACATTGAGCACCAGCGTGTGCTGTTTCAGCAGGGCGATGGCCGGCAGGAAACGGGCGCGCTGCAGGCCGTCCTTGTAGAGGCCGTCCGGCTCGATATTGGAGGTCGCGACCAGTGTCACGCCGAGCCCGAACAGGCTCTGGAACAAACCACCCAGGATCATCGCGTCGGCGATGTCCGACACGAAGAATTCATCGAAGCAGATCACCCGGGCTTCGTCGGCGAGCTGGCGCGCGATCAGTTGCAGCGGGTTTTTCTCCCCCGCCCGCGCCTTCAGCTCGCGCTGCACCCGCTGCATGAAACGATGAAAGTGCGCGCGCAGCTTGCGCTCGAAGGGCAGCGATTCGAAGAACGCGTCCATCAGGTAGGTCTTGCCGCGCCCGACGCCGCCCCAGAAATACAGGCCGCGGATCGGCTCGACGGTCTTCGGCCGCACCCATTTGCCGATCAGTTTCTGCGCCAGCCGCCACTGGCCGACATCCTGCTCCGCCGCCACCAGCTGCTCGTACAGACGCTGCAGATGCTCCACCGCTTCCTGCTGGGCGGGATCATGGACAAAGCCGGGCTGCTGCAAATCGATCCGATAACGCTCGAGGGGAGACACAACAAAAACCTGCCGACAGGGTCATGGCGAGAAATCGAAGCCCGTCACTCTACCGAGAGCGCCTGCTCTTGGCAATTTCCGAAAGGGGAACGGGACTGGAGCAGAGTGGATGGAGCGCATTGCACAGCCTGGCTTCGGGCCGGCGCGCCGCCGGGACCAACGCAACGCCACGCTGCGAACGAGCGCCTTTTGCATCCGGCGTTGGTCTTCGCACAATAACTCGGCGCGCAATTAGTCTTAACAGGTATCAGCCAGTATACTTGCCCGGACACAACGCGACGTTTTCCCAGGAGGCTTTGTGCATAGTACGAGTGAAGTCTGGTTCATCGCCATCATTGCGCTTGCCGCCGGCGCCGCGATCGGCTATCTGCTGCATCGCTATCTGCATCCCGAGCCGCGCCGCAACCGCGAATTGCAGCAGGAACTGCACGCGTTGCAGGAACAGCAGAAGAACTATCGCTACGATGTGAACGCGCATTTCAACCGCACCTCCGAGCTGCTCGCGCAGCTGGCCAACAGCTACCGCGACGTGCACAACCACCTCGCCGCCGGCGCCCAGGAACTGTGCGAACCCGGTTCGGTGCGCGTGCTCAAGCCGCTGCCCGAGCACAGCCAGCTGCTGGAAGAACAGCACCCGAGCGTGATCGAACCGCCGCGCGATTACGCGCTGAAATCCAGCCCCTATGACAAAGGTGTGCTGGATGAGGATTTCGGCCTGGAAAAAAACCGGCGTGATCCGGTGATCGAACCGCCGCGGGTGTTCTGATTCCCACCCCAACCGCTGCCGCCGATAACCCTCGCGAATGTTCGGCGGCGCGCCCTTGCAGCGGCGGATTCAGGCCGGATTGTCGATGTCGATGAAACGGTGTTCGATGCCGAACTCCGCCGCCAGGAACTCGCCCACCGCCGGCGCGCCGTAACGCTCGGTGGCGTGGTGCCCGGCGGCGATGAAATGGATGCCGAGTTCACGCGCGCTGTGCACGGTCTGCTCGGACACCTCCCCGCTCAGGAACGCGTCCGCCCCCAGTTGCGCGGCCTGCTCGATGTAACCCTGACCACCGCCCGTACACCAGCCGATGGTTTTGATCGGATGGGTTCCGCCCTCCACCAGCAGCGGTTCGCGGCCGAGCTGATGCGCCACGAAGCGGGCGAATTCCGCGGCGCTCTGCGGCGCCTCCAGCACGCCGATGTTGCCGATCGGATCGCGCGCGAAGGGTTGCAGGCCGCCGGTCACCTCGATATTGAGGCGCTGCGCCAGCTGCACGTTGTTGCCCAGCGCCGGATGCGCGTCCAGCGGCAGATGGTAGGCCAGCAGGCTGATGTCGTTTTCCAGCAGCAGGCGCAGGCGGCGGCGCTTCATGCCGGTCACCGCCGGCGGCTCGCCCCTCCAGAAATAACCGTGGTGCACCAGGATCGCGTCGGCGCCGTCGGCCAGCGCGGCCTCCAGCAGCGCCTGGCTGGCGGTGACGCCGGTGATCAGCCTGCGCACCAGCGGCCGCCCCTCCACCTGCAACCCATTCGGGCAGTAATCCTGGAACCGGTCCGGGGCCAGCAGGCGATTGGCGCTGGCGACGAGATCGGTCAGCGCGACCGAGGGCTTCTTTTCGACATCCGACACGGCATTTCTCCCCTGGTTGTGTCCGGCCGCGGCCGGCGGGTGGCGGAACACGCTGTTTTTGCTGGCGCTTTCAATCATGCTACCCTTGCGCGGCTCTTCCTCCGACGGCGCTCAGGCATTTTGCACTCAAACAGGTGGCCATGAACAAATTGTTGCGATTTCTCGGCTGGCCGACCCTCTGCGGCATCCTCGCGGGCGTGCTGATCGCAACCTATATGCCGCACCCGCAGAATCCCGAACAGGCGCAGACCACCCGCTCCGGCGCGCCCTATTCCTATGCCGACGCGGTGAGCCGGGCGGCCCCGGCGGTGGTGAACATCTACACCAGCAAAACGGTGCGCGCGCCGCTCAATCCGATGCTGGAAGACCCGGTGCTGCGTCACTTCTTCAACCGCGGCAGCAGCCGCCAGCAGGAGCGCATCCAGCGCAGCCTCGGCTCGGGCGTGATCATCGACCGCAGCGGCTACCTGCTGACCAACCACCACGTGATCAACGGCGCCGATGAGATCCTGGTGCTGCTGGCCGACGGCCGCGAAGCGCTGGCACGGGTGGTCGGCTTCGACACCGAAACCGATCTGGCCGCGCTCAAGATCGACCTGCCCAACCTCGAGCCGATCGAAGTGGGCGACGCCAACCGCGCCCGGGTCGGCGATGTGGTGCTGGCCATCGGCAATCCCTACGGTTTCGGCCAGTCGGTCAGCCAGGGCATCATTTCCGCCACCGGCCGCTACGGCCTGCGGCTGGCCACCTACGAAGACTTCCTCCAGACCGACGCCGCCATCAACCCGGGCAATTCCGGCGGCGCGCTGGTGGACGCGGAGGGCCGGCTGCTCGGCATCAACACCGCGATCTACACCCCGAGCGGCGGCTCCACCGGCATTGGCCTCGCCATCCCGGCCGACCTGGCGGTGCGCACCATGCGCGACCTGATCGAATACGGCCGGCCGATGCGCGGCTGGCTCGGCATCGAGGTGCAGCGGCTGCCGCCGGCGCTGGCCACGACCAATCATCTGTCCGCCGGCAACGGCGTGGTCATCACCAGTGTCTACAGCGACGGCCCCGGCGAGCGCGCCGGCCTGCGCAACGGCGATATCGTCCTGGAAATCAACGGCCAGGCGGTGGGCGACGGCCACGCCGGCATGAACCTGATCGGCACCACCCGGCCGGGCGACAGCGTGACCCTGGCGGTGGTGCGCAACGGCACGCGGCTGGAATTGAAGATGACCGTGGGCACGCGCCCGGCGGTGTCGGAAGTGCCGAGCTGACAGTACCGAGCTGAGACCAGCCGCACAGACGGCCAGCGTTTCCCGCAGCGCGGTCAACAGTTGGTCGCTGTCGCCGGGCTCGCCCATGATCAGGTGCAGGTAGTCGTGCGGCTGCCGTCCAGAGGCCGCTCAGGCGGCGAGCGTTTCCCGCAGCGCCGCCAGCAGCTGGTCGCTGTCGCCAGGCTCGCCCACGGTCAGGCGCAGGCAGTCGTGCAGTTTCGGATGGCTGCCGTCCAGGCATTTCACCAGGATGTTGCGCGCCTTCAAGGCTTCGAAAATCGCCGGCGCCCGCCCTTCCGGCACTCGGATCAGGACGAAATTGGCCTCGCTGGGCCAGACCTGCAACGCGGCGATATCCCGCAGCTCCGAAGTGAGCCGTTCGCGCTCGGCGCGCACCGCCGCCGTCTGCTGGCGGATCACCTGGAAGTTTTCCAGGGCGAATTCGGCGCTGAGCTGGGTCAGCACATTGATGTTGTAGGGCATGCGCACCTTTTCCAGCTCCGCCAGCCAGGGCGCGGCCCCGATCAGCAGGCCCAGGCGCAGCCCCGCCAGCCCCACCTTCGACAGCGTGCGCATGATCAGCACGTTGTCGTAATCCTCGGCAAACCCCAGGTGATCGGCGTCGGTGAAGGCGGTGTAGGCCTCGTCCAGCACCACCAGCCCCTCGCTGGCTTCGATCACCGCGCGCAGCCGGTCCACCGCGAAAATATTGCCGGTCGGATTGTTGGGCAACGCCAGAAATACGAGCGCCGGCTGGTGTTGTTTGATCGCCGCCAGCATGGCGTCGAGATCGAGGTCGAAGCTGGCGTCCAGCGGCACGCCCACGTAATCGAGCCCGGTCAGGGTCGCGATCATGCGGTACATGACGAACCCCGGCTCCGGCGCCAGCACGCAGCGCCCGCGCGCGCTCACCATCAGCGCCAGCATCTGGATGATCTCGTCGGAGCCGTTGCCGAGCAGGATGTCGTGCCCGGCCGGCACGCCCATCTCCCGGCGCAGCCCGTCCTTCACCAGGCTGGCCTGCGGGTCCGGGTAGCGGTTGAGATGCACGCCGCGCAGTTTTTCCAGCCACGCGTCGATCAGCTCGTCCGGCCAGCGATAGGGGTTTTCCATCGCGTCCAGCTTGATCATGCCCTGCGCCGGCGGCACGTGATAGGCGCTCAGCGCGCGGATTTCCGGGCGCACCCACTGCTGGATGCGCGCGCCGATGCGATCGCTGCTCATGAGTTCGTCCCTCCCTGAACGGGCCCGGCGTCATCCGTCAGCCGGTATTCCGCCGAACGCGCGTGCGCGGTGAACGATTCGCCCCGGGCCAGCACCGACGCCACCCGCCCCAGCTGCGCCGCGCCCTGCGCCGAGCAGTGGATGATGGAACTGCGCTTCTGGAAGTCGTACACCCCCAGCGGCGACGAGAAGCGCGCCGTGCCGGAGGTCGGCAGCACGTGGCTGGGGCCGGCGCAGTAATCACCCAGCGCCTCGGCCGTGTGCCGGCCCATGAAGATCGCGCCGGCGTGTTCGATCGCGTCCAGCAGGGCCTCGGGATTGTCCACCGACAGCTCCAGATGCTCCGGCGCCACCCGGTTGCACACCGCCACAGCATCGTTCAGATCGCGCGCCAGGATCAGCGCGCCGCGATCGCGCAGCGAGGCTTCGATGATGGCCCGCCGCTCCATGGTCGGCAGCAGCCGCGCCATCGATGCCGCCACCGCGTCGAGGAAGGCCGCGTCCGGGCTCACCAGCAGCGCCTGCGCGTCCTCGTCGTGTTCGGCCTGGGAGAACAGGTCCATGGCGATCCAGTCGGGATCGGTTTTGCCGTCGCAGATCACCATGATCTCCGAGGGCCCGGCCACCATGTCCAGGCCGACCGCGCCGAACACCTGCCGCTTGGCGGTGGCGACGTAGATATTGCCGGGGCCGACGATCTTGTCGACCTTGGGCACCAGCGCCGTGCCGTAAGCCAGCGCGGCAATCGCCTGGGCGCCGCCGATGGTGAACACGCGATCGACGCCGGCGATGGCGGCGGCGGCCAGCACCAGCTCGCTCAGCTCGCCGCGCGGCGCCGGCACCACCATGACGACCTCGGCGACACCCGCCACCTTGGCCGGAATCGCGTTCATCAGCACCGACGACGGATAGGACGCCTTGCCGCCGGGCACGTAGATGCCGACCCGCTGCAACGGCGTGACCTTCTGGCCCAGCACGCTGCCGTCGGCCTCCCGGTAGCTCCAGGATTCCTGCTTCTGTTTTTCGTGGTAGACGCGCACCCGCGCCGCCGCCTGCTCCAGGGCGGCGCGCGCCTCGGCGGTTATGCCGCTCAACGCCTGTTGCAGACGCGCCTGCGGCAACTCCAGCGCGGCGGCCTGGGCGGCCGGCAGCTGGTCGAATTTGTGGGTGAACTCGAGCAGCGCCGCATCGCCGCGGCTGCGCACCGCCTGCACGATCTCGGCGACGCTCTGCTGCACCGCCGCATCGGAGACCGACTCCCAGGCCAACAGGGCATCGAGCCGCTCACCGAAGTCCGCGGACGCGGTATCCAGACGGGAAATTTCCAGCTGCGCTGCCTGGTTCATCGCTCTCACCTCACGCCGAACGCTTCGCCACCGCGTCCCGCAGGCTTTCGATCACCTGCTGCACGCGGCCGTGTTTACATTTCATGGCCGCCTTGTTCACCACCAGCCGCGAGCTGATATCGGCGATCAGCTCCAGCGGCTCCATGCCGTTGGCCCGCAGGGTATTGCCGGTATCGACGATATCGACGATCAGATCGGCCAGATCCATCAGCGGCGCCAGTTCCATCGCGCCGTAGAGCTTGATGATATCGGCCTGCACACCGCGTTCGGCGAAATAGCGCTTGGCGATGTTCACGAACTTGGTGGCCACCCGCACCCGCGCCCGCGGCAGGGCGCGGCCCTTGAGCGCCGCCGTCATCAGCCGGCAGCGGGCGATGCCCAGGTCGAGCGGCTCGTACAGGTCGGCGCCACCATTTTCCAGCAGCATGTCCTTGCCGGAAATACCCATATCGGCGGCGCCGTGGCGCACGTAGGTCGGCACATCCGAACCGCGCAGCACCACCAGCCGCACATCGGCCAGCGTGGTCGGGAAGATCAGCTTGCGGCTCGTGGCGATGTCCTCCAGCGGCGTGATGCCGGCCTCGGCCAGCAGCGGCAGCGTTTCCTTCAGGATGCGGCCCTTGGTCAGGGCGATGGTCAGTTGCGAGCCGGACGATATCGACATGAAAACGGCATCCCGATCAGGCCAGGCGGCGGATGTCCGCGCCCAGCGATTGCAGTTTTTCCTCGATGCACTCGTAGCCGCGATCGATGTGGTAGATGCGGTCGACCACGGTTTCGCCGACCGCGGCCAGACCGGCGATCACCAGGCTCGCCGAGGCGCGCAGGTCGGACGCCATCACCGGCGCGCCCTTCAACTGCGCCACGCCCTGGATGATCGCGGTGTTGCCCTCGACATTGATCCTGGCGCCCATGCGGTTCATTTCGTGGACCTGGATCAGGCGATTCTCGAACACCGTTTCGGTGACCGCGCCGGTGCCCTCGGCGATGGCGTTGAGGGCCGTGAACTGGGCCTGCATGTCGGTGGGGAAACCGGGATAGGGCGCGGTGCGGATGTTGACCGCGCGCGGCCGGCGGCCCTGCATGTCCAGGGTGATCCAGTCCTCGCCCTGCTCGATGCGGGCGCCGGTCTCCTCCAGCTTGAGCAATACCGCCTCCAGCGCCGCCGGACAGGTGTCCTTGACCTTGATGCGCCCGCCGGTGGCGGCGGCGGCGACCAGATAGGTGCCGGTCTCGATGCGGTCCGGCATCACCGCGTATTCGCAGCCGTGCAGGCGCTCGACGCCGTCGATGACGATGGTGTCGGTGCCGTGGCCCTCGATGCGCGCGCCCATGCTGATCAGGCACTGCGCCAGATCGACCACCTCCGGCTCGCGCGCGGCGTTTTCGATCACGGTGCGGCCTTCGGCCAGGGTCGCCGCCATCAGCAGGTTTTCGGTGCCGCCGACGGTCACCGTGTCGTGGAAAATGTGCGCGCCGCGCAGGCGGCCGTCGATGCTGGCGTTGATGTAGCCCTCGTCGACCTCGATCTTCGCGCCCATCGCCTCCAGGCCGCGCAGGTGCAGATCGACCGGACGGCTGCCGATGGCGCAGCCGCCGGGAAAGGACACCCGGGCGCGGCCGAAACGCGCCACCATCGGTCCTAACACCAGGATCGAGGCGCGCATGGTCTTGACCAGATCATAGGGCGCGGTGAATTCGCGGATGGTGTCCGCGTGCACTTCGACACCGAGTTTTTCGTCGATCACCAGCTCCACGCCCATGCAGCGCAACAGCGCGATCATGGTGGTGATGTCGTGCAGATGCGGCAGGTTGCGCACCGTCACCGGTTCTTCGCACAACAAGGTGGCGGCGAGAATGGGCAGCGCGGAGTTCTTCGCGCCGGAGATACGGACCTCGCCGCACAGCGGTACGCCGCCGCGAATGACCAGTTTGTTCATGGGTGCTCCTGTGGGGCTCGGGCCGGCGCCGGCCCGACCATCGGTCTTATCTGGGCAATTCGTTCAGACGGACTGGCGGGCATGTTCGGCCCGGGTGAGGGTGACCAGACGGTCGACGGCGTGGATGCTGCCGTCGGCGAACCGGTCGCTGAGCGCGCCGTAAACGAGCTGTTGTTTTTTGACCGGCGACAGGCCGGTAAAAATGTCGCCGACCACGACGATAGCAAAGTGGCGGCCGTCGCCGCTCACTTCGACGTCACAATCGGTCAGTTTATCGAGCAATAGTTGTTTGACTTCTTCGGGCTGCATGACGCTGTGATTTCCTCGCCGCTGTGTTGGCGCGCACCTGTCGCGCCGGTAAGACCCGGCATTCTAACAGCATGGGAAACCGGGGCGCGAGCGAGCGCCTCAGCTGCGGGGCAGGAAGGAGTCGAGGCCGCTGACCCGCGCCAGCGCGGCCATGTCGGCGGGCATGTTGTCGATGCGCAGCGTTTTGCCGGAGTCCTGGGCGACGCGCATCCAGTCCAGCAGCAGGGCGAGGCCGGCGCTGCTGCTGTGCGTGACGCCGGCCAGATCGAGCCGGCGCTCACCCGCGCCGGCGCCTTCCAACCACTGCCGGCCGACCGGGCGCAGCGCGAGCACCGATTCGGCGTCGAGCGCGCCGCTCAGGCTGAGCACATCGCCATTGGCAACCGCGTTGGCCGTGCCCATCATTTGGCGCCCGCGTTCTTGCCGTCGCCGGTATCCGGCTCCACGTGCCAGGTGGCGATCACCTTGTCGATATCGCCGCGGTTCTGCTCGGCGGCGGAGGCGAACTGGTTGCGATAGGTCTGGCCGAGGTTGATGCCCTCGATGATCACGTTGCGCACGCGCCAGCTGCCGTCGCGATCCTTGCGCATGGTGTATTGCACGACATAGGGCTTGTCGGCATTGCCGTAGATGTTCTGCACCACGCCCACCGAATCACCGCTGCCGGCGCGCGGCGCCAGCGTTTCGATGCGCTGGCCGCTGAATTTGAGCAGGCCCTTGGCGTAGGTTTCGATCAGCCCGCGCTTGAAGGTTTCGGTGAAGCGTTTGATCTGGTCGCGGAACGCCGCCTTTTCCTCTTCGGTCTTGAGCGCCTGATAACGCTGCGCGCTGGCGTAGGGGCCCATCACGCCGCGGGCGAAACCGTCGAAATCGACCACCTGGTCCATCACTTCCTCGACCTTGGCGTTGAAACGCTCCGGGTCCTTGTCGTAGTAGCTCTTGCCTTCATTGATGATCGCGATCACGCGCTCGGTGGTCTGCTGCACCACCTGCTGCGGATCGGTTGGCTCGGCCGCAACAGCCAGCGACGCCAGCGCGCAGCACAGCGTCATCAGGACGGCCTTCAAACCGGTTTTCAACATCGTTCACTCCTGTCTTGCGGCGCGGTTGCCGCGGTCTTCGTACATCAGTCTTTTTTATTGCCCATGCTGGTCAGGAATTTGCCGATCAGGTCCTCCAGCACCAGCGCCGACTGGGTATCGGTGATTTCGTCGCCGTCTTTCAGGATGTCCGGGTCGCCGCCGTTGGACAGGGCGATGTATTTCTCGCCGAGGATGCCGGCGGTCTGGATCGCGGCGATGGTGTCGGTGGTGAGATAGTTCACCGACTTGTCGATGGACATGGCCACCTTGGCGCGGCCGTCCTTGGGATCGAGCGTGATCGACGTGACCCGGCCGATCACCACGCCCGCCATCGACACCTTGGCGCGCACCGCCAGGCCCGCGACATTGTTGAAATGGGCGTACAACGTGTACGTGGCGCGATTGTTTTCGCGGATGCTGAGCCCGCTGACCTGAATGGCGAGGAACGCCAGAGCCAGTATGCCCGCCAGCATGAACGCGCCGACACTGATTTCAACGGTACGCAATCGCATCTCAACAAACTCCAGATATTTTCAATTCGTTATCCCCTGCGAACCCGCTCACTTCACGCCGAACATCACGGCGGTGAGCAGAAAATCCATACCGAGAATGGCGAGCGACGAATATACCACCGTGCGCGTGGTCGCCGTGCTGATGCCCTCGGACGTGGGCGCCGCGTCGTAGCCCTGGAACACCGCGATCCAGGTGACCACCGCGCCGAACGCCACCGACTTGATCAGGCCGTTGACCACGTCCTCGCGGAACTCGACGGCGCTCTGCATGTTGGCCCAGAACGAACCGGCGTCCACCTGCAGCCAGTCGACGCCGACCGCGACCGCGCCCCAGATCGCCACCATGTTGAAGATCTGCGCCAGGATCGGCATCGAAATCATGCCGGCCCACAGCCGCGGGCGCAGCACGCGCTTGAGCGGATCGACGCCGATCATTTCCATCGAGGCCAGCTGCTCGGTGGCCTTCATCAGGCCGATTTCGGCGGTCAGCGCGGAACCGGCGCGGCCGGCGAACAACAGCGCCGCCACCACCGGCCCCAGCTCGCGGATCAGCGCCAGCGACACCAGCTGCCCCAGCGCCTGATCGGCGCCGAAGCGCACCAGCACCGTGTAGCCCTGCAACGCCAGCACCATGCCGATGAAGATGCCGGACACCACGATGATGACCAGCGAATACACGCCGACGAAATACAGCTGCCGGATCAGCAGCCGCGGGCCGTTGCGCCAGTCGGGCCAGCCCCACAGCGCATGCCACCAGATGATGCCGGAGCGGCCGAACACCGCCAGCGTCTCAAGGCCGGTGGCGCCCAGGCGTTGCAAGAAATTCAGCACGTAAACCACACTCCCTCTCTGGCCGTGACGCAGGCGTCGGCAAACGCATCGAGACGATTTCGGGACGAACGCGACACGGGGCTTGGCAAACTCATAGGCGCGGCACGACGGGCGCCGGCTGCAACATGTCCTCGCGATAATCCGGCGCCGGATAATGGAAGGGCACGGGGCCGTCGGGCAGGCCGCGGATGAACTGGCGCAGGCGCGGTTCGTCCGCGCTCATCACCTGCTCCGGCGTGCCCTCGCCGATCACCTTGCCGTCGGCGATGACATAGATGTAATCGGCGATGCCCGCGGTCTCGTGCACATCGTGGGACACGATGATGCTGGTCAGCCCCACCGCGTCGTTGAGCATGCGGATCAGCTGCACCAGCATGCCCATGGAAATCGGGTCCTGGCCGACAAACGGCTCGTCGTACATGATCAGCTGCGGATCGAGCACGATCGCCCGCGCCAGCGCGGCGCGGCGGGCCATGCCGCCGGACAGTTCGCTCGGCATCAGATCGCGCGCGCCGCGCAGGCCCACCGCCTGCAATTTCATCAGCACCAGATCGCGGATCATCGGCTCGGGCAATTGGGTGTGGACGCGCAGCGGGAACGCCACGTTTTCGTAAACGGACAGATCGGTGAACAGCGCGCCGCTCTGGAACAACATGCCCATCTTGCGCCGCACGCGGAACAACTGTTCGCGATTGAGCCTGGCGATATCGTCGTCGTTGATGTGAATCGAGCCGCGGTCGGGCCGCAGCTGGCCGCCGATCAGGCGCAGCAGGGTGGTCTTGCCGGTGCCGCTGGGGCCCATGATGGCCGTGATCTTGCCGCGGGCGATATTGATGTCGACGCCGTCGAAAATGAGGCGGTTGCCGCGCCGGAAATCCAGACCGCGCACTTCGACCAGATTGTCGCCAGATCCTGCTCGCTCGCTTCCACCCATGCCGTTTCTCGTTGCTCTCGCCACCCCTACGGGGCCGCTATCATACCGTGAATTTCGTCCGGGACGGCAACCCGAGGCGAATTTCAGGCCACCCGGGCGGGGCCTGGCGGGCGGCCCGCACTGTTAATATGCGGCGGCGCCACGTATTATTGCCGGCTATCTTCCGTTATCCGGTTCGCAAGCCCGATCCCCCGATGACCAGTATTTCCTATCTCGAGTCCGCGCGGCGCACCATCGCCATGGAGCGCGACGCCGTCGACGAGCTGCTGACGCGCCTCGACGGAGCCTTCGAACGCGCCTGCGCCATCCTGCTCGACTGCCGGGGACGCGTGGTGGTGTGCGGCATGGGCAAGTCCGGGCATATCGGCACCAAGATCGCCGCCACCCTGGCCAGCACCGGCACGCCGGCCATGTTCGTGCACCCGGCCGAGGCCAGCCACGGCGACATGGGCATGATCACCGCGAGCGATGTGGTGCTGGCGCTGTCGAATTCCGGCAACACCGCCGAACTGCTGACGCTGCTGCCGCTGCTCAAGCGCCTGGGCGTGCCGCTGGTGACCCTGACCGGACGCCCGGATTCGTCGCTGGCCAAGGCCGCGGACGTGAACCTCGACGTGAGCGTGGCGGTGGAAGCCTGCCCGCTGGGGCTGGCGCCGACCTCGAGCACCACGGCGGCGCTGGTGATGGGCGACGCCCTGGCCATCGCGCTGCTGGAGGCGCGCGGCTTCACCGCCGAGGATTTCGCCTTTTCGCACCCGGGCGGTACGCTGGGCCGCAAGCTGCTGCTCAAGGTGGAGGACGTGATGCGCCCCGCCGACGCCGTGCCCCGGGTATTGCCGGCAACGCCGCTCGGCGAGGCCCTGCTGGAAATGAGCGCCAAGGGCCTGGGCATGACCACGGTGGTCGGCGCCGACGACGCGCTGCTCGGCCTGTTCACCGACGGCGACCTGCGCCGCGCCATCGACCACGGCGTCGATATCCGCGCCACCCGCATCGAGACGGTGATGAACAGTCATTGCAAGACCGTGGGCACCGGCATGCTGGCCGCCGAGGCGCTCAATATCATGGACAAATTCAAGATCAGCGCGCTGGTGGTGGTGGACGGCGCACGCCGGCCGATCGGCGCGCTGCATCTGCACGATCTGCTGCGGGCCGGGCTGGCCTGAGCGATCGCGCCGGCGGCGCGGAGCCGCCCGAATACAAACACTATCGCCGGAATCACTCATGCAGGAAGTCATCCAAAAAGCGCGCGACATCCGACTGCTGGCCCTGGACGTGGACGGGGTGCTGACCGACGGCCGCCTCTGGTTCGGCAACAACGGCGAGGAGCTGAAAGCCTTCGACATCAAGGACGGACTCGGCGTCAAGCTGTTGCAGCGCGCCGGCGTCGCGGTGGCGATCATCACCGGGCGGCGCTCGGAACTGGTGGCGCGCCGCGCCCGGGAGCTGGGTATCGAACAGGTCATCCAGGGCCGCGAGGATAAACTGGTGGCGCTGCGCTCGCTGTGCGAGACGCTCGGACTGGACCTGGGCGAGGCGGCCTACATGGGCGACGATCTGCCGGACCTGTCCGCGATCCGCGCCGCCGGGCTCGGCATCGCGGTGGCCGACGCCCACCCGTTCGTGGTGCGCCACGCCGCCATGACCACCACCCGCGGCGGCGGCGCCGGCGCGGTGCGCGAAGTCTGCGAGCTGATCCTGCGCGCGCGCAATCAGCTCGACGGCGCACTGGAGAGCTACCTCTAGTGTGCCGCCCCATCGATAAGCTCGATATGAAACCGGTCTTTTGGCCGCCATGCGGCGCTGCCCGGCCTTGCCGCAGGCACCACTACGACGCGGCCTGGCGGCCAGAATCCCCGGTTTCATGTCATCAATCCATTTACGGGGCGGCACACTAGCATGGCTTTCTTCTCCTCCATGAACCTGTCGCGCCTGAGCCTGATCGCGGGGCTGGCCGGCTGCTTCGTCATCACCAGCTACCTGACCCTGTACTGGGACAGCAATCCGCCGGCGTCGCTGCTCACCAGCACCGATCCCAACCAGGTCGTGCTGTATGCCGATGATGCCTACGGCATCAAATTCAACGACCAGGGCAAACTCACCGAGACCTTCCGCTCGCCGCACGTGGTGCGCACCCAGAGCGGCCGCACGGTGATGACCACGCCCATCCTGGAAATGCACAGCCGGGACGGCGACACCTGGAAAGGCGTGGCGCGCGAGGGCATCCTGCTCAACGACAACGAAGTGGAACTGAACGGCGAGGTGGTCATCACCAACCCGCAACAGGCGCTGCAACTGAACACGGAACAACTGCGCTACTTTTCCGACCGCCAGGAGGTGACCTCCGACGTGGCGGTGCTCATTCACAAAGACAAAGACACTACGCAGCGGGGCATCGGCATGCGCGCGGACCTGAACCGCAACCGCGTCGAGCTGCTGCAACGGGTCGAGGGCACCTATGTTCAACCGTAACTCACGCTCGCGCGCGCTGGCCCTGGGCCTGCTGCTGGGATGCCTGGGCCAGGGCGCGTCCGCGCTGCCCCAGGACGAACAACAACCCATCCATGTCACCGCCGACAGCGCCGTGCAGGAAAACAACACCGTCACCTACCGCGGCCACGTGGTGGTGATCCAGGGTTCGCGCCGGATCGAGGCCGACCAGATCGTGGCCTACCACAACGCCGGCAAGCTGCAACGCATCGTCGCCACCGGCAACCCGGTGCGCTTTCGCGAGCAGCCCGAGGCCGACGGCGGCGTCATCACCGGCCACGGCTCGACGCTGATCTATTACCAGACCGAACAGCGCGTCGAGCTGTTGCAGAACGCGCTGGTCGACCGCGACAAGTCCACCGTCAAGGGCAACCGCATCGAATATCTGCTGCCCAGCAAAACGGTGCGCGCCGAGGGCGCCAACACCAACCAGCAGGGCCAGGTGGAAATGGTGCTGCAACCGGGACAGGTGGAGAAGAAACCGCAGCAGCAACAGCAACAGCCGCCGGCCAACAATCCACCCGCCAATCCGTCACAGCCGGCTCCGGCCCCGCAACCGCCGGCGGAGAAACCCTGATGCAGCAGCGGCGGTTACAGGCGCTCAATCTGGCCAAATCCTTCAAGGGCCGGCAGGTGGTGGTGGATGTGTCGGTGGAGGTGCAAAGCGGCGAGATCGTCGGCCTGCTCGGCCCCAACGGCGCCGGCAAGACCACCTGTTTCTACATGATCGTCGGCATCATCGTCAGCGATCGCGGCCGCATCCTGCTCGACGATCGCGACATCACCGGGCTGCCCCTGCACGGCCGGGCCCAGGCCGGGCTGGGCTACCTGCCGCAGGAGGCTTCGGTGTTCCGCAAGCTGAGCGTGGCCGACAATATCAAGGCCATCCTGGAAACCCGCCGCGACCTCAGCCCCGAGCAACGCCGCGCGCGGCTGGACGAGCTGCTGGAGGAGTTCCACATCACCCATATCCGCAACAGCATGGGCATGGCGCTGTCCGGCGGCGAGCGGCGCCGGGTCGAGATCGCCCGGGCGCTGGCGGTGGACCCGGCCTTCATCCTGCTCGACGAGCCCTTCGCCGGCGTCGATCCGATTTCGGTCAACGACATCAAGCAGATCATCAAGCACCTGCGCGACAAGAACATCGGCGTCCTGATCACCGATCACAACGTGCGCGACACGCTGGACATCTGCGAGAAGGCCTACATCGTCAGCGAGGGCCACATCATCGCCGAGGGCGACGCCGAAACCATCCTCAACAACACCAAGGTGCGAGAGGTCTATCTCGGCCATCACTTCCGGCTCTAGCCGACACTCTGCAACCACCCCCGCCCGCGGCCGTCGCGGGCTGCGGCGCGGTTTACCCCAACCGGCGTTTGCGCGCCTCCGCCGAAATGATTTCCCGACGTTCGCAGGGGGATTGCGGCTCAGTATTGCCAGGGCTACACTGGGCCAAAGTTCAATGCAGAATCCGTTCCAAAACCCCTCCGTTGTATCCTCTCGAGGTTAGTCAAAGAGGCCATGAAACAGTCGCTTCAGCTAAAACTTGGTCAGCAACTGACCATGACTCCGCAGCTTCAGCAAGCGATCAAACTCCTGCAACTTTCCACCCTCGACCTGCAACAGGAAATCCAGACCGCGCTGGACAGCAACCCCATGCTGGAACTGGGGGAGGACGGCGACGAGGCCGGTACCGCCGAACAACCGGCCGCCGACTATGAAACCGCCGCCAACGGCCATGACACCCTGCGCGAAACCGCCGCCGCGGCGGCCGCCGAAAACGACGGCGACGGCGAGGACCTCTCGGCCAACTGGCAGGAAGACATCCCCGAAGACCTGCCGGTCGACACCCGCTGGGACGATGTCTACCAGACCAGCACCAGCGGCACCGGCAGCGGCGGCGACGACTCCGACTTCGACATGGACACCCGCAACAGCGCGGCCGAATCGCTGCAGGATCATCTGTACTGGCAGCTGAACCTGACCCGCATGTCCGACACCGACCGCATGATCGCCACCGCCATCATCGACGCCGTCGACCCCAGCGGCCGCCTCACCGTCGGCGCCGAGGAACTGCTGGAGGGCCTGCCCACCGAGGCCGGCATCGAACTCGACGAGGTGATGGCGGTTCTGCACCGGGTCCAGCAGTTCGATCCGCCCGGCGTCGCCGCCCGCGATCTGCGCGAATGCCTGCTGATCCAGCTGCAACAGATGGCCGCCGACACGCCCTGGCTGCGCGAGGCGCGCTTCGTCGTCGACAAGCACATCCAGCTGCTCGGCAGCCGCGACTACGCGCAGCTCATGCGCCGCGCCCGGCTCAAGGAAAACGAGCTGCGCGAAGTGCTGAAACTGATCCAGACCCTGAACCCGAACCCGGGCGAGGTGATCGCCGCGACCACCGCCGAATACGTGGTGCCCGACGTATTCGTGCGCAAGCTGCGCGGCCGCTGGACGGTGGAACTCAACCCGGATATCGCGCCGCGCCTGCGCATCAACGCCAACTACGCGGCGCTGGTCCGGCGCGCCGACTCCAGCTCGGACAACACCTATCTGCGCGACAATCTCCAGGAGGCGCGCTGGTTCCTGAAAAGCCTGCAAAGCCGCAACGAAACCCTGCTCAAGGTCGCCACCCAGATCGTCGAACACCAGCGCGGCTTTTTCGAATACGGCGAGGAGGCGATGAAACCGCTGGTGCTGCACGATATCGCCGAGGCGGTGAGCATGCACGAATCGACCATCTCAAGGGTGACGACGCAGAAATACATGCACACGCCGCGCGGCATTTTCGAACTGAAGTATTTTTTCTCCAGCCACGTTGCCACCGAATCCGGCGGCGAATGCTCATCCACGGCGATTCGCGCGCTGATCAAGAAAATGGTGGCGGCGGAAAATCCGCGCAAACCGCTCAGCGACAGCAAAATCACCGAACTGTTGGCCGAGCAGGGCATCGTGGTGGCGCGGCGCACCATCGCCAAATATCGCGAGGCGCTGGCCATACCGCCGTCGAACGAACGCAAGCGGTTGATCTGAGCGCATTTGAGGAAACGCAAACCACAGGGACGGGAGTTTCATCTATAGTAGTAAGGCGCCCGCTTAATTGGCGGACTGATTTCCAGCGGCATGTTAAGGAGCAAATTATGCAAATTACCGTGAGCGGCCACCATGTGGAAGTTACCCCCGCCCTGCGCGACTACGTGAATACCAAACTCTCGAAACTGCAGCACCACTTCGACAATATCACCAACACGGCGGTGACGCTGACCGTGGAAAAACTCGTGCAGAAAGCCGAGGCCACCGTGCATGTGGCCGGCGCCAATCTGTTCGCCGAGTGCGAAGACCACGACATGTACGCCGCCATCGACAGTCTGGCCGACAAGCTGGATCGCCAGCTCATCCGTCACAAAGAAAAAATCAAGGGGCGTTAATACGCAACGCGATGTTGAAACTACAGGCCATACTCACCCCGGAGCGCACGCTGTGCCGCGCTCCGGCCACCGATAAAACCCAGGTATTGGAAAATATCGCCAGTTTCCTTGGTGAAAATCTTCCCAATGTGGACAGCAAAGGCCTGCTCAACAATCTGCTTGCGCGCGAACGTCTCGGCAGCACCGGGCTCGGCAACGGCATCGCCATTCCGCACTGCCGACTGAAAAACCTCGACGCGGTTGTCGGCGCCCTGATCACGCTGGAACAACCGATCGATTTCAACGCCGTCGACGACAAACCCGTCGACATATTTTTTGTTCTGCTGGCGCCCGAACAGGCGACACAACAGCATTTGAACGCGCTGGCCGCACTGGCGGAACTGCTCAACCAGAGCGCCTTCTGCGCCCGGCTGCGCGCCGCCCGCACCGCCGCCGACCTGTACCAGGCGGCGGTGACCTTCGACAACTGACAGGAAACACGGCAATGATACTCCCGCAGGAAGCGATGAAGCTGGTCGTGATCAGCGGTCGCTCGGGCTCCGGCAAAAGCTCGGCCCTGCACCTGCTCGAAGACGAAGGTTTTTACGCCATCGACAACCTGCCGGTCGCGCTGTTGCCGCAACTGGTCGAAGAGTTGCGCACCGACGCCACCACCAACCGCAAGGTCGCCGTCTGCGTCGACGCGCGCAACGCCACCAAGGACCTGTCCCGCTTCGGCGAACTGCTGCGCGCCCTGCCGGGCGATATCGATACCGAGGTTCTCTATCTCGACGCGGACGATCACACACTGATCAAGCGTTTCTCCGAAACGCGGCGCCGCCATCCGTTGAGCGATGCGCAAACGGCATTGGCCGAGGCCATCGCCCGCGAAAAACAACTGCTCGAACCGATCGCGGTCACCGCTGGCCTCAACCTCGACACCAGCGCGATGAACGTGCACCAGCTGCGCAGCACGATTCGCGAACGCGTGCTCGGCCGCAACGCCGCCGGCCTGTCGCTGCTGTTCCTGTCGTTCGGTTACAAACGCGGCGTGCCGGTCGATTCCGACCTGGTTTTCGATCTGCGGGTATTGCCCAACCCATATTGGGATACACTGCTGCGTCCGCTGACAGGGCGCGACGGCGCCGTGGTCGCGTTTCTCGACCAACAGCCCGACGTAACGGAAATGTTCAACGATATCTACCACATGCTGAACAAATGGATGCCGCGGTTTCTCGCCAACAATCGCAGCTACATCACTGTCTCACTCGGTTGCACTGGTGGACAACATCGCTCAGTATATATGGCGGAACGCTTGGCACGCGCCTTCAGTTCAGAATTCAAGGACGTGCAGGTCAGGCATCGCGAACTCGGCTGAACGCCGCCCGCTCCATCTCCCATTCATTGACGACCGACCGACGACCGCTGACTCATCGCCATGATTGCGACCAAAATAACGATCATCAACAAGCTGGGGCTGCACGCGCGCGCTGCGGCCAAGCTGGTATCGACCACCAGCGGGTTCAGCTGTGAAATCCGCGCCGGCGCCAACGGCCGCCTGATCGATGCCAAAAGCATCATGTCGGTCATGATGCTGGCCGCGAGCAAGGGCACCGAGCTGGAACTGCATTTCGACGGCGCGGATGAAGAACAGGCGCACAACGCCGTCATCGCCCTCATCAACAACCGCTTCGACGAAGCGGAATGACATCGACTCATCACTTCTCAGCCAAGCGCGACATGAACGATACGCCCAATGACATGGCCGGTGATTTACAGCCGCCCAGCAAAAGTGCGCTGAAGCGCGAAATGCATGCGCTGCAAGCGTTGGGCGAGGCCATCGTCGGGCTCAGCGACGGCGAACTGGCGCACATTCCGCTCGAAGGCGAACTCGCCGAGGCGATCCAGACCGCGCGCCGGATCAAAAGCCACGAAGGGCGGCGCCGGCAACTGCAATACATCGGTAAATTGATGCGGCGCACAGACACCGACGCCATCGCCGCCGCCTACGCCGATTTGCAGAGCGGGCATCAACAGCGCAACCAGCAGTTCCACGAACTCGAACACTGGCGCGACGCCCTGGTGGAGCGAGGCGCGGACGCCATGGGCGAAGTGTTAGAACGCTTCCCGGACGCGGACCGCCAGCACCTGCGGCAACTGATCATCGCCGCCGGCAAGGAACGCGCGGCCGGGCAAGCGCCCGCCGCCGCCCGCAAGCTGTTCCGTTATCTGCGCGAATTGGCTGAACTCTGAAGCACGGCGCTCGCATTCCCGGAAAAGTCGATATCGGTCGGCGAACAACATTACCCGGGGTTGTCGCGCGCAACGCTGCGTTATCGGTGGGAAATGGCCGAACGCCGGCACGGCAGTTACATCACCCGGGAAACGTTGATATCGCCGGGTGACAATACCCGCGACTCATAAGCCGTCCGTTATCTACGCAAACTGGCTGAACTCTGAAGCACGGCGCTCGCATTCTCGGAAAGTCGATATCGGTCGGCGAACAACATTACCCCGGTTTGTCGCGCGCAACGCTGCGTTATCGGTGGGAAATGGCTGGACGCCGGCACGGCAGTCACATCACCCGGGGAACATTGATATCGCCGGGTGACGATACCCGCAGCTCATAAGCTGTTCCGTTATCTGCGCGAAGGGGCTGAACTCTGAAATATCGCGACCAGTTGGCTCGATCGGAAGAGTCGATATCACGCGGTCAGCATTCAGATTGGTCACACAAGCGATGTCGTTATCTGCGCGAAATGGGCTGAACTCTGAAATACTGCGCCCAAGCTGCCTCAATCGGAAGAGTCGATACCACGCGTGGCCAACATTCAAAGCAAGGTCGTTATCTACGCGAACCGGCTGAGGCCGGGCGCCGCAATCAGGTAGGGGCTCCTCGCATCCTCGACATCACGCGCAGGCCACACACCGGGGCCATAATCCGCAAGCCGTTTTACTCACGCGAACCGGTCGTGAACGCCGCCGCCCAGCCGGAAACGAAGATCATCGTAACTGCGTCACCGTGAAGCGCCGGTGCTGCGCCACCGGCATGGCGCGGCGCTCGGCGCGCAACCGTTCGCGATCCACCTCCGCCACGATGCAGGTCTCGCCGAACGGCGCCTCCGCCAGCACCTCGCCCCAACCGTCGACGATGGCCGAGCCGCCCGAGGTGGCGCGTTTGGCGTTGTGCAATCCGCCCTGGTTGGCTCCGATCACATAGCACTGGGTTTCAATGGCGCGGGCGCGCAGCAAGGTCAGCCAGTGCGCGAGACCGGTGCGCCGGGTGAACGCCGACGGCACCGCGATCAGCTCCGCGCCCTGCTGCCGCAGCCACTGATACAGTTCGGGAAAACGCAGGTCGTAGCACACGCTGAGCCCGAGCACACCGAACGGCGTCGGCACCACCATGGCGCCGGCGCCGGGACAGAACACATCCGATTCGCGATAACTGCCCTGGCTATCGGTCACGTCGACATCGAACAGATGCATCTTGTCGTAACGCGCCAGCTCCCGGCCCTGGTCGTCGAACACCAGGCAGGCCGCATGCGGACGCTGGCCGCCGGGCTCCAACAGGGGAATCGTGCCGCCCACCAGCCACACGCCGTGGCGCGCCGCCTGTTCGGCCAGAAACGGCCGCACACGGGCCTGGGGGCCGGCCTCGGCGACGCCGAGCCGGCGCTGCTCGTTGCTGATGAACAGCGCGAAGGCTTCCGGCAGCACCACCAGCTTCGCGCCGGCCTCGGCGGCGCGGGCGATCCAGTGCGCGGCGGCGGCGAGATTGCGGTCGATATCGGCGCTGGATACCAGTTGCACGGCGGCGACCTTGAAGCGGTCGAGCTGGGCCGGTTCGGCACTCATGATTTTCCGTTCCCGGTTTTGGCCGGCGCCGGCGGCGCGGCGCCGGGCTGGGTCTTGTCATCGAAAATACGGCGGAATTTCACTTCCGGATCGCTCCAGGGCCCCTTGATGTCGTAAACAGCGCTGGAGAACTTGTCCACCTGATTCTGGAACAGTTTGCTGGCCACATAAACCCCGGCCGCCGCCGGCAGGCCGCCGGCCAGCGCCGCCACCCAGGGCAGATTGCTGGCCACCGGCAACGTCGCCACCAGCTCCATATCGGTCTGATCGGTATTGAAATCCACCTGCCCGGACAAGCGGAAGCGGCTGGAGGGGCTGGTGATGTCCAACGGCCGCGCCAGGCTGAACACGCCCTGGTTGAACGCCAGGCCGCCCTCCACCTTGTTGAAGCTGACGCCATCGCGGAACAGATCGGAGAAATCCAGCTGCAGGCGGCGCAGCAGATTCGCGAAGTTGAAAATCCCCACCACCTTCAGCGCGCCGGTGGCGGAGGTGGAGGCCTTCAGGAAACGGCCGTCCTCCAGGTCGATGGCGGCGTCGCCGTTGAGGTTCTTGCGACTGATGGCGTCGGGTGGTCCGGACCAGTCGACCGCGGCCTCCAGGTGCGAGGTCTTGGCGGTCAACACCCGCTCGTAGCCCCAGCGCTCCAGCACCTTGCCGATGTTGTCCGCCGCCAGCCGGCCCTCGAAGCGGCTGTGATGTTGATCGCCGTTGCGCAGCCAGCTCAGGCTGGCCGGCTGCTGGCCGCGCGGTTCGATGCGGATGCCGCGCAGCTCACCCGCCAGCTCCTCCAGGCTCAGGCCGCCGGGCACCGGCCGCAGCTTCAGGCCGAGCCAGCCCCAGTCCTCATCGCCGCGCCAGAAATGATCGATGTGCAGGTCCACCGGCGTGACCCGCGACGGGTCCACATCCTGCAGGCCGGAGGCTGCGGGCGGCGCGCCCGGCGCCGCCGGCGCTGGCGCCGGCAGCCGCAGGTAGTCCAGGTGCGCCTGCCAGGGCTGGCCGGCGCTCTCCGGCACGGTGATGGCGCCGCCGATCCGGTCCGCCTGTACCCGCAACACCCAGCCGCTGGTGCCGCGCAGGCCGAACAGGCGCACGTCGCGCACGGTCTGGCCCAGCGCCTGCACCTCGGGCAGGTGCAGCGCCCGTATCTGCAATTTCAAATCGGTACCGGCGCCCGCCGCGCCGCCCTCCTGCGGCTCGTGCAGCTGCGAAAACAGCTTGAGCCAGGGATCGAGTTCCACCGGCTCGGCGACGGTGCCGGTCACCAGGAACTGGCCGATCACCGGCTTGCCCCGGCCGCTGCGCCCCAGCCGCAACACGCCATTTTGCAGGGTCTTGTCCTCCCAGGCGAGGGACAGATCGGCGCGCTCGCCCAGGCTGATATCGACATGGCGATCGCCGGTCAGCGGCATGTTCACGGTCAGCGGCAGGGCCTCGTCCACCGCCTTGGCATAGGGCGCGGGCAGGTCGATGGTGACGCCGCGCAGGCTCGAGCTGGCCTCCAGGTGCGACTGTCCGCCCTGGCCGGCGGCGGGGAAATGCAGTGCCAGCTTGAAATCGGTGTCGCCGCTGGCGACCTTGCCGAGCAGCGGCTGCTCCAGCCACGCCTGTAAATCGCTCATCGCCAGGCGCCCATCCGCATCGACGGTCAGGCCCTCCTCGGTATCGCTGGCCAGCCTGACGGTGACCGGCTTGCCGTACAGCGTGGCGCGGATGGCGGGCGATTGCAGGCCGCCGGCGGATCGGTACAGCAATGGGCCGCGCACCTCGTTGAGCGTCAGGCGCTGCTCGGTCAACGTCAACTGCCCCGGCCCCAGCTCCGCATCGACATTGATCGCGGCCGGCCGCGCACTGCCGATCGGAATGCCCAGATCGAGCCGCGCCTCGGCCGGGCCGCGCCAGTGCCAGCTGTCCAGGGCACCGCCGAGCTGTCGGTGCAGGGCGCTGGCGCGCAGCACCTGCAGCAGGTCATCGTCGCGGCCGCTGACCTGCCCGGTGACGGTCAGCCATTCGCCGACCGGCTCCGGCTCCATTTCCACCCGCACAGCGCTGGTCGCGACCTCTTTGGAAATGCGCGCCGACGGGCTTTCCACCAGCAGGTGGTTGTCGTCCAGCCACAGCGCCGCCTGCAAATCGTGCAGGGCCGGCCAGTCGGGGTGATAGGTCAGCTCGCCGTCGCGCACGTCGAGGAACAACTGCACCGTGTGCTCCGTGGTTTCGGTGCCGACCAGCGAACCGCGGTAGAGGAAGCCGCCCACCGGCAAACGCCCGCCGCCGATGGCGTGGTGCAGCCATTCCAGCAGCTCCGGCTTGAGCGTGTAGGGAATGAAGCGGTCGCGGTAGCGGGCGTCGGAATTGCGCATGCCCACCATCAGGGTCATCTGCGGCGATACCGGATCGTCGTGCTGGGTGCGCAGGTCCAGCCCGAGCAGCACCGAAGCGTCGCCGGCATCGCCGTGCACCCGCAGCGGGCCGCTGTCGACCAGCACGCGGCCGTTCTCCAGGCGCCAGCCGATCTGGCCGCGCACCCGGTCGAAGTGCAGCGGTTCGTGGTAGACGTGGGGGAAACCCATGCTGAAATCATCGCCGGCGAAATCCGCCACGCCGCCGTGCACGCCGGTATCGACGTAACCATTGGCGCCGGTCACCGACGGCGCGCCGCCCAGCGCCGCCACGGCGATATCGCTGAATTCGGCGCGCAGCCGCAGCGCGTCCCAATGGCCGGGCGCGCGCGGCAGGGTGAGATGAACATTGCGCAGCGTGCCCGTCGGCGCCAGCGTCGCCAGCGCGTCGTGCGCCGCCTCCGGCAGCAGCCGGTCCTCGAGCAGCGCGTCGCGCAGCGGCTCCAGCACCAGGCTGGGCAGCGACAGTTGCAGTACGTCGGGCTGCGCGCCGTCCAGCTCCAGCAGCAGATGGCGCCACTGCAACGCCACCTGGCCCCACTGGCCGCTGATCTCGGGCAGCCACAGCTGGCGGCGGCCGCCGGCGTCGCGCAGCAGGAATTCGGTCTTGATGTCGCGCAGCGGCGGCGCCGGCCGGCCGGTCAGCGCCGCCAGGTCCAGCATCGGCATCGCCGCCTTGCCGCGCAGCTCGACGGTGCCGTCGGCGCGCCAGTCGAGCCAGGCCGAGCCGTCGATGCGCCCGTGTTTGAAATCGAGACCGTAGGCCCTGACCAGCGGCAGGATCGGCGTCAGGTCGACGCCGGTGAAGGCGGCGTAGCCCTGCGCCGAAAAACGCCGGTCGCGCGGATCGCCGCGCGCCTCGATGGTCAGCTCCAGCGGCGCGCCGGTCTGGGCGAACGCCAGCGCCAGATGCAGCCGGCGGAAACTGCCGGCCTGCTCCAGCGACAGCGTATGACCGGTCAGGTTGGCCTGGCCGCCGCCGAAGAAATTCAGGCTGAGATGGCTGTCCGTCAGCTGCGCGCGGTGCATCGCCAGCAGCAGGTTGAGCAGCGCGTCGACACCCGGGCCGTGGCCGCCGGGAAAGCCGCGCAGCCGCCAGTGGCCGAGGGAAATCTCGTCGAGCACCGCGGACACGCCCTGCCCCTCCAGCCGCTTCAGCGCCAGGGTGCGGCGGTCGATGCTGCGGAACAGGCCCACGCGCAGCGTCGCCTCGTCGATGGAGAGCACCACCTCATCCGGTTTCTGCGGGTTGTACAGGCGCAGGTCTTCGATCACCAGTTGCGGCGTCAGGCGCTGCCACTGGCCGCTGATCCGGCCGACGCTCAGGTGCAGGCCGGTGCGGCGCTGCACTTCGTCCACGATCCGGTCCTGGTAGGTTTCGACGTAGTGGATGTAATGGCGGCCGAGCGTCACCACCGCGCCGAGCAGCAGCACCACGCCCACCAGCACCGTCCACAGCAGACGATTGATCCAGACCAGCGTGGTGCGCGCGGGCATCGCTCAATCACCCACGGCGGCGCGACCGGGCGAGGCGCGCCCGGATTGTCGGAGCACAGGGATACGGCCGGGCGACTTCGTCATGGGCGCGGCAGGGGGCCGTCAAAGCAAAATGACATCGAACTGCTCCTGGCTGTACATCACTTCGACCTGGAACTGGATCGTCTTGTCGAGCTGCTCCTCCAGGTCGGCGACGATATGAGAATCCTCATCGAGCAATCGGTCGATCACTTCCTGGGAAGCCAGCACCAATAATTTGTCGTTGTCGTAGGTGCGCGCCTCGCGCAGGATTTCGCGGAAGATTTCGTAGCAGACGGTTTCCGGCGATTTCAGGCTGCCGCGCCCCTGGCACACCGAACATGGCACGCACAGCACATGCCCCAGGCTTTCCCGGGTGCGCTTGCGCGTCATCTCCACCAGGCCCAGTTCCGACACGCCGGTGATGCTGGTCTTGGCGTAATCGCGCTCCATGGCTTTTTCCAGGGTGCGCAGCACCTGGCGGCGGTGCTCGGGGTCCTTCATGTCGATGAAGTCGATGATGATGATGCCGCCCAGGTTGCGCACGCGCAGTTGCCGGGCCAGCGCGGTGGCCGCCTCCAGGTTGGTCTTGAAGATGGTTTCTTCGAGATTGCGGTGGCCGACGAAGGCGCCGGTGTTGACATCGACCGTGGTCATCGCCTCGGTCTGGTCGATGATCAGGTAGCCGCCGGATTTCAGTTCGACCTTGCGCCCCAGCGCCTTCTGGATTTCCGTCTCCAGGCCGTACAGGTCGAACAGCGGCCGCTCGCTGGTGTACAGCTCGATGCGATCGCAGATTTCCGGGATGTAATCGCGCGCGAACTCCATGACCCGGGCGTAGCCGGTGGTGGAATCGATGCGGATTTTTTCCAGGCCGGGCCGCACCAGATCGCGCATGGTGCGCAGAAACAGCGGCAGATCCTCGTACACCACGGACGGCGTGGTGCCCGTTTGCATCTGCTCGCGCAGCGACCGCCACAGGCGCTTGAGGAAGCGGATATCGGCCAGCAGTTCGTCGTGGCCGGCGCCCTCGGCGGCGGTGCGGATGATGAAACCGCCCTCCTGCGCCATGCCTTCCTCGGCCACGCACTGCTCCACCAGGGTTTTCAGGCGCGTGCGCTCCTGTTCCTCCTCGATGCGCTGGGAAATGCCGATATGCGCGGTCTGCGGCATGTACACCAGAAAACGCGAAGAGATCGACAGGTGCGTGGTCAGGCGCGCGCCCTTGGTGCCGAGCGGGTCCTTGTTGACCTGCACCACCAGCGTCTGGCCGTCGCGCAGCACGGTGCGGATGTCGGGCAGTTCGGCGCCGTTGCCCGGGCGCAGCTCCTGGCCGTTGGCGTCGTAGGACACGACATCGGAAACATGCAGGAAACTGGCGCGCTCCAGGCCGACATCGACGAACGCCGCCTGCATGCCGGGCAGCACCCGCACCACCTTGCCCTTGTAGATATTGCCGACGATGCCCTTGGAGCGTTCGCGCTCGATGTAGATTTCCTGCAACACGCCGTTTTCCACCAGCGCGACGCGGGTTTCCAGGGCGGTGATATTGATCAGCAGTTCCTCGTTCATCCGTTCCCCAGAGGATCGATGGCATAAGAGCGCAGCAGCGCGGCGGTTTCGAACAACGGCAGGCCGACCACGCCGCTGTAGCTGCCCTCGATGCGTTCCACCAGCACCGCGCCGAGGCCCTGGATGCCATAGGCGCCGGCCTTGTCGCAGGGCTCGCCGCTGGCCCAGTAGGCGTCGATATCGGCCGTCGACAGGGCGCGGAACCAGACCCGGGTGCAACTTACCGCGGCCGCCGGGCCGCGTTCGCCGCACAGGCACACACCGGTCACCACCTCGTGCGCGCGGCCGGACAGGCGCGCCAGCATGGCCCGGCCCGCGGCCGCATCATTGGGTTTGCCGAGGATTTCACCGTCGACCACCACCGCCGTATCCGCGCCCAATACCGGCAGCGCGAGCGCGCCGTCCGCGCCGACCCGAGCCCAGCCGGCGCCGGCCTTGTCCCGCGCCAGTCGCTCGACGTAGGCGTGGGGAGACTCGCCCGGCAGCGGGGTTTCGTCCACGTCCACGCTCAGCACACTATAGTCAACGCCGATCTGCGCCAGCAGCTCGCGCCGGCGCGGCGACTGGGAGGCGAGATAAATCCGGGGCATCAATCGGGGCACTCCTCATTGCACCGCGAAGCGGCGCCGGATGAAGCGCAACAGCACCATCACGGTCGGCCACAGGAATGCCGACACCAGCGCCGGCAGCAGAAACAACATGGTCGGCGTGACCTGGGTGATCAGCGTCTGCACCCAGTGGCACAACAGCTGATTGAGCCCGACCAGTACGAAGACGATGCCCGCCTGCTGCCAGGCCGCGTACATGCGCAGACGCTGGTACATGATCAGGGCCAGATACGCCACCACCGCCAGCGCGAAGGCGTTTTCCCCCGGCGGCGCGCCCTCCAGGATATCCAGGGCCAGCCCGGCCAGCCAGGCGCTGCCGATGCCGACCCGGTGCGGCAGCGCGATCACCCAGTAGATCATCACCAGCGCCACCCATTCCGGCCGTGCCCAACGCGCCCACTGCGGCACCGGCAAGACGCTCAGCCACAGCGCCGCCAGCACCGTGACGATGATGATCCAGCGGCCGCTGGCCCTGGGCTCGCCCATGTCACTGCGCTCCGTCGGCGCCGGCCGCGTCATCCGGCGGCGCCACCGGGCGATGAGTCGCGGCTTCGCGGAAAATCAGCAGCAGGTGACGGCTCTCGTCGAGGTGGGCGGTGGGCCGCGCTTTCACCTTCACGAACGCCTGTCCCGGGTCCTTGCCGACCTCGGTCACCACCGCCACCGGGTAACCAGAGGGAAAGGTGCCGCCCATGCCGGAGGTGACCAGCAGATCGCCGACCCTGACATCGGCGCTGGCGGCGACGTGGCTCAGCTGCAGCTGATCGATCAGACCGGTGCCCTCGGCGATGGTGCGCACGCCGTTGCGGTTGATCTGCACCGGCACCGCGTGGGTGCTGTCGGTGATCAGCATGACCCGGCTGAAATACAGACTGACCTCGACCACCTGCCCCACCAGGCCGTGGGCGTCGATCACCGCCTGGCCGACATACACGCCGGCCTCCTTGCCCTTGTTGATGACCACCACATGCCGCAGCGGATCGGAGGCGACGGCGATCAGTTCGGCGATCAGCACGCTGTCATCGAGGTGGGCGGAGGAATTGAGCAGTTGCCGCAGGCGGGCGTTTTCGGCGGACAACGCCGCCATTTTCGCCACCTTGGCCTTGAGCAGCAGCGTTTCCTTGCGCAGCTCCTCGTTTTCGCGGGACAGGCCGCGCCAGTCCTGGAGATTGTGGCTGCCCCAGTCCTTGAGGCGGTAGGGGGCGTCCGCCAGCCAGTAGAAGGGCGTGGCGATCACGGAGAGTTCGTCCTCCAGGCCGCGCAGCCATTGCCAGCGCATCTGGCCGGCGATCAGCAGCAGCGCCAGACCGCTCAGCAGCAGAATACGCGAACCGATGGATGGGCCTTTTTGGAAAAGCGGTTTAATCGCAGCACCTCGAAGACATGCGTGTCGGTGCCGCCGCGGCGGATCGTACCGCCCACCGACCAGCCAATGCCGGCGACGATCAGCGGGTCAGCGCGCCCCATCGCCGCCGGCGGAATCATTCATTATTCGGTGGACAGCAGATCCAGGTGGTGCCGATCCATGATTTCCATCGCCTTGCCGCCGCCGCGGGCGACACAGGTCAGCGGGTCCTCGGCGATCACCACCGGCAGGCCGGTTTCCTCGGACAGCAGCCGGTCGATATCGCGCAGCAGCGCGCCGCCGCCGGTGAGTACGATGCCCTTCTCGGCGATATCCGCGGCCAGCTCCGGCGGCGATTGTTCCAGCGCGCGTTTCACCGCCTGCACGATATTGGTCAGCGGCTCCTGCAACGCCTCGAGAATCTCTTCGCTGTTGAGGGTGAAGCTGCGCGGCACGCCCTCGGCCAGGTTGCGCCCGCGCACGTCGATTTCGCGCAGCTCGCTGCCGGAATAGGCGCAGCCGATTTCCTGCTTGATGCGCTCGGCGGTGGCGTCGCCGATCAGGCTGCCGTAGCTGCGGCGCACGTGCGACACGATGGCCTCGTCAAAGCGGTCGCCGCCGATGCGCACCGAATCGGAATACACCACGCCGTTGAGCGAGATGATGGCGATTTCGGTGGTGCCACCGCCGATATCCACCACCATCGAGCCGGACGCCGCTTCCACGTCGAGGCCGGCGCCGATCGCCGCCGCCATCGGCTCCTCGATCAGACGCACCTCGCGCGCGCCGGCGCTGAGGCAGGATTCGCGGATCGCGCGGCGTTCGACCTGGGTGGATTTGCAGGGCACGCACACCAGCACCCGCGGGCTCGGCCGGATGAAGCTGTGCTTGTGCACCTTGGCGATGAAATACTGGAGCATTTTTTCCGTGACCTGGAAATCCGCGATCACGCCGTCCTTGAGCGGACGGATGGCGGTGATGTTGCCCGGCGTGCGCCCCAGCATGCGCTTGGCTTCGACGCCCACCGCCTCGATGGTTTTCTGACCGTTGTGCACGCGGATCGCCACCACCGAGGGCTCATCCAGCACGATTCCCTGATCGCGTACATAGATGAGGGTATTGGCCGTGCCCAGATCGATGGACAGGTCGCTGGAAAACATCCCTCTGATGCGCTTGAGCATTGTGATTTCTTTCACCTTCTTTACTAAGGGCGCCGGCGCGGGTTTTCCGGTGCGCCGGACGGAGAAAACTCTTGGGAGGCGGCGTGCGAATCCACGGCGATATAAGCGCGCCACTCTATCAACCGCGGGGATTCAGGGCAAGGCGCAAGTATGGTAAGTTTAGCGCCTGTTCGAGAACCTTCAGGAAAAACATCCGCCGTGTAAACCGGCCGCGTGCGAAACGCGCGGCGAGCGTCGCGCGGTGTTGCGAAGGCCCGGTTGTGCCCGCCGCCACTTCCTCTCAATTTGCGACAGCCACCGTCCGGGGTCCGGCCGGTACAGCCATCATCACTTGTTCAAGGAAACACGCATCGCCATGAGCATAACCACCACGGACATCGAAAAAGTCGCGCAGCTGGCGCGCATCCGCCTCGATCCCGCCGCGGTGCCGGAGCTGACCGAACGGCTGGGCAATATTCTGAAAATGGTCGATCAACTGCAATCGGTCGATACCGGCAATGTGACGCCGATGGCAAATCCCCTGGACGCCACCCAGCGCCTGCGCGCCGACGAAGTGACCGAGACCGACCAGCGCGCGCGCTTCCAGGCGATCGCGCCCAGCACCGAACAGGGCCTGTACCTGGTGCCCCGGGTCATCGAATAGAAGTCGCCGCGCCGCGCGCGACAAGCGCGGCCTGACACAGGCACACCGCCGCAACGAACGGAAGGCGCCCCGCGCCGCCATCGGGAACAGTGAACATGCATGAACTGACCATCGCCCAACAGCTGCAAGGACTGGCGCAGAAAGACTATTCCAGCGAAGAGCTGACACTGCACTATCTGGCGCGCATCGAACGCCTGGACGCGCGTTATAACAGTTACATCACGGTGGAGCCGGAACGCGCCATCGACGCCGCCCGCGCCGCCGACCGCGCCCGCGCCGACGGCAGCGCCGGCGCGCTGGCCGGCATCCCGATCGCGCACAAGGACATCTTCTGCACCGACGGCGTGAAAACCAGCTGCGGCTCGAAGATGCTCAACAATTTCATCGCACCCTACGACGCCACGGTGGTGACGCGGCTGGCTGAGGCCGGCGCTGTGTGCCTGGGCAAGACCAACATGGACGAGTTCGCGATGGGCTCCTCCAACGAAACCAGTTTTTACGGCCCGGTGCTCAATCCCTGGGCAACCGACAGCGTGCCCGGCGGCTCCTCCGGCGGCTCGGCCGCGGCGGTGGCGGCGCACCTGTGCGCGGCCGCCACCGGCACCGACACCGGCGGCTCGATCCGCCAGCCGGCCGCGCTGTGCGGCATCACCGGCCTGAAACCCACTTACGGGCGCGTGTCGCGCTACGGCATGATCGCCTTCGCCTCCAGCCTCGACCAGGGCGGGCCGATGACCCGCACCGCCGAGGACGCGGCGCTGCTGCTCAACGCCATGGCCGGGCTCGACGCGCGCGACTCGACCAGCCTGGACACACCGGTGCCCGACTACACCGCGACGCTGGGCGCTGGCATCGAGGGGTTGCGCATCGGCCTGCCGAAGCAGTATTTCGGCGCCGGCCTCGATCCCGAGATCGAACGCGCGGTGCAGGCCGCCATCGCCGAGCTGGAAAAACTCGGCGCCACGGTGAAAGAAATCGAACTGCCGCACACCGAACTGGCGGTGCCCTGTTATTACGTGATCGCGCCGGCGGAGGCCTCCGCCAACCTGTCGCGCTTCGACGGCGTGCGCTACGGCTATCGCTGCGAAGACCCCAAGGATCTGTTCGATCTCTACACCCGCACCCGCGCCGAAGGTTTCGGCGAGGAAGTGAAGCGCCGCATCCTGGTCGGCACCTACGCGCTGTCGGCCGGTTACTACGACGCGTACTACCGCAAGGCGCAGCAGGTGCGGCGCCTGATCAAGCAGGATTTCGTCGACGCCTTCGCCGGAGTCGACGTGATCGCCGGCCCGACCACGCCCAACCCCGCCTTCAAGCTCGGCGCGATCAGCGACCCGGTGGCGATGTACCTCGAGGACATCTACACCATCGCCGTCAACCTCGCCGGCCTGCCGGCGATCAGCCTGCCGGCCGGCTTCGCCGCGCACAAACCGATCGGCCTGCAATTGATCGGCAACTATTTCGCGGAGGCGCAACTGCTCAACATCGGCCACCGCTTCCAGCAGGCCACCGACTGGCATCAACGCACCGCCGCGGGCATCGAGTGAGGATTCGGACATGACTTGGGAAACCGTGATCGGCCTGGAAATTCACACGCAGCTCGCCACCCGCTCGAAAATATTTTCCGGCGCCAGCACCGCCTTCGGCGCCGAGCCCAACACCCAGGCCAGCGCCGTCGACCTGGCGCTGCCGGGCACGCTGCCGGTGCTCAACGAACAGGCGCTGCGCTACGCCATCATGTTCGGGCTCGCCATCGACGCGCCGATCAATCCGCTCAGCGTGTTCGAGCGCAAGAACTACTTTTATCCGGACCTGCCCAAGGGCTACCAGACCACGCAGCTGGCCGAGCCCATCGTCGGCGCCGGTCACGTCGAATTCGCGCTGGCCGACGGCACGGTGAAAACCGTGCGCATCCACCACGCGCACCTGGAGGAAGACGCCGGCAAGTCGCTGCATGAAGACTTCCACGGATCGAGCGGCATCGACCTGAACCGCGCCGGCACGCCGCTGATCGAAATCGTCACCGAACCGGATATGCGCAGCGCCGAGGAAGCGGTGGCCTTCGCCAAGAAACTGCACGCCATCGTCACCAGCCTCGGCATCTGCGACGGCGACATGTCGCAGGGTTCGATGCGCTTCGACGTCAACGTCTCGGTGCGGCGCAAGGGCGAAGAAAAATTCGGCACGCGCACCGAAACCAAGAACCTGAACTCGTTCCGCTTCATGGAGGAGGCGATCAAACAGGAAGTGCAGCGCCAGATCGACGTGATCGAGGACGGCGGCGTCGTGGTGCAGGAAACCCGGCTGTACGACGGCGACAGAAAAATCGCGCGCTCGATGCGCAGCAAGGAGGAAGCCAACGATTACCGTTACTTCCCCTGCCCCGACCTGCTGCCGGTCGCGGTCAGCGCCGAGTATGTGGCACAGATTCGCGCCACGCTGCCGGAATTGCCGGACGCGCGCCGCGCCCGCCTGGTGGAGCAATACGGGCTTGGTGAATACGATGCCACCCTGCTCAGCGGCGACGCCGCCACCACGCGTTATTTCGAGCACTGCGCCGGCGCCTGCGGCGATGCGAAACTGTCCGCCAACTGGCTGCTGGGCGAGATCAGCGCGCGCCTCAACAGCGAAGGGCTGGATATCCGCCGCTGCCCGGTCAGCGCCGACCGACTCGCCGGCCTGATTGCGCGCATCAAGGACAACACGATTTCCAGCAAACAGGCCAAGCAGGTGTTCGAGGCCATCTGGAACGGCGAAGGCGATGCCGACACGATCATCAACGCGCGCGGCCTGAAACAGGTTTCCGACAGCGGCGCGATCGAAGCGATCGTCGCCGACATCGTCGCCGCCAACCCGGAGCAGGTCGAACAGTATCGCGCCGCCGACGACAACAAACGCAAAAAGCTGCTCGGCTTTTTCGTCGGCCAGATCATGAAGGCATCCAAGGGACAGGCCAACCCCGGCCTGGTCAATGAAATCCTGTTGAGCAAGCTCAACGGCTGATTGCGGTAGGTAATCCGAATGGCAAAAGATAAAGAAGTCGTCGTCGACGAGGTGTGGACCGAAGCGCGTGTACGCGAGTTCCTCGATGTGAAACCCGCCGAGCAGATCGAGGCGGATTTCCACATCCTGATGAAAGCCTATCAGGCGATGCGCGCCGAGGACTTCGAAAAATTCGTCGGCATGTTTCTGGAGCAGGGCCACGACATCAACGCCCGCGACCCGCGCGGCAAAACCGTGCTGTCCTATGTGCGCGAGCATCGCAAGTCCGGGGAATACGTGGGCATCCTCGAGCGCAGCGGCGCCGAATGAAACGGAAAACGGGGAGCCTGGCTCCCCGTTTTTTCTTGCGATGTTTCCGCTTATCTCGCCAACAGATCGATGACGTTCAGGATCAGGAATGTCGCCGGATCATAAACCACCGTATAGCCCTGGTAGTAACCGACCGCGTAACCGGGAGGAGCCGGCGGCAGGTAATGCACCACCCGGGCCGGCGCCGGCGTGATATAGCGACGATAGGTCGTCGGGATATACCCGCCCCGCACGAACTGCGGACGATGCCCGCGATTCACATACGCCAGATTGCGCTGATAGTGCTTCTGCAAACGCGCACGATCCTGCGCGCGAAAATCGTAGTGCGGCTTGCTCGACCCTTTGTTTCCATGCGCATTGCCGGATCCATGATGGGCCGGAGGCCGGTGATCATTTCCCCGGTTATCGGCCATGGCGTTCGGCAAACCGACGATTGAACCCACACTCAAGGTGAAAAACAGAAAGCCGACAGCTCTTCTCACTTCCATTACCTCTCTTCGCGAGTTCATGTACACGTATTTTTCGCTGGCGCGAAAATCTAACGTATCCGCAGAACAATTAGCGTGATGACGTAGGCATTGACCACAACCCGGCGGCGGGGTTTCGCGCGGCACATACGCTGCACAATGGTTGCACGATTGG
>Ga0164243_10001867_pt1 | contig 35370 bp, 33 predicted proteins | sample OricompcompostOP_FD_108781 | JGI IMG/M metagenome (GOLD analysis project Ga0164243, IMG submission 108781) | Organic Plus compost microbial communities from Emeryville, California, USA - Original compost - Organic plus compost (OP) | ecosystem: Engineered > Solid waste > Mixed feedstock >...
CCGTGCCCGGCCCCGGGTGGAGTGTTCCTCCTCGCCGGTCACCTGGTAGGAGGGGCACATCACCTCGGCACCGGAATTGGTGTGCTGGCGGCAGCGGCCGACACCGACGCAACGGTTCGCGGCTTCGGCGAACGAGCCGCCGTCGTGCGGATATTTGAAGTAAAGGTTCTGCGGATCCCATGGACCCCAGTCGCCGCCCAGCCGGAGGTTCTCGTCGAGCCGGTACGGCGCCACCACCTTGCCGGGGTTCATCCGATCGCCCGGATCGAAGACGGCCTTCAGCCGGCCGAAGGCCTCGACGATCCGGTCGCCGAACATCCTCGGCAGCAGCTCGCCGCGGCTCTGCCCGTCGCCGTGTTCACCGGAGAACGACCCGCCGAACCCGGCGACCAGATCCGCCGCGCGTTCCATGAACCGGCGGTAGGTCGCCACCCCGTCGGCGGTGTACAGATCGAACGGGATGCGGGTGTGCACACACCCCTGGCCGAAGTGGCCGTACAGGCTCGGGCCGGTCTCGGTGGCGTAGCCGAACTCCTCGTACAGTTGGTGCAGGCCGCGCAGGTAGTCGCCGAGCCGGTCCGGGGCGACGGCCGAGTCCTCCCAGCCCTCGAAGGTGTCCGGGCGGTGTGGGACGTGCGCGGTGGCGCCGAGGCCGGCCTCCCGGACCGCCCACAGCTCCGCTTCCCGGTCCGGGTCGTCATAGAACGCCACATCCGGTTCGTGTTCGGTCTCGTGCAGCGCCTCCAACAGTTTCTTGCCCTGCTCGTCGACCTCCTCGGTGCTGTTGCCGCCGAACTGCACCATCAGGAAGGCGGCACCCTCGGGCAGTTCCGCGATCGCCTGCGGGTTCAGGCCCTTCAGCTGTTCGTCGGTGATCAACTTGTGGTCGACGCCCTCGAGTGCGATCGGCTCGTGCGGCAGGATCGCCGGAACGGCGTCGCCGGCCCGGTAGATGTCGGGATAGCCGAGCACGATCAGGCTGCGCTCCGACAGCACCGGTACCAGTTCCAGCTCCGCGCGCAGCACGGTGACCAGGGTCGATTCACTGCCGACCAGCAGCCCGGCGACATCGAAGTTGTGTTCCGGCAGCAACGAGTCCAGGTTGTAGCCCGACACCCGGCGCGGAATGTCGGGGTAGCGTCGCCGGATCTCGTCAGCGTACTCGTCGCGGAGCCGACGCAGCTGGCGATAGATGGCGGCGCGAGTGTCGCCGCGGCGCTCGATGGCCGCGTACTCATCGTCGCTGGTCTCCCCGCACCAGAACCGCGTTCCGTCGTAGGTCAGCACCTCCAGGCGGCGGATGTTGTCGACCACCTTGCCGGTCCGTTGTGCGGTGGCACCGCAGGAGTTGTTGCCGATCATGCCGCCCAGCGTGCAGTTCATGTGGGTGGCGGGTTCCGGACCGAACCGCAGCTTGTGATCGGCCAGTTGGCGGTTCAGCTCATCAAGCACGATGCCCGGTTGGACGATGCAGGTCCTTGCCTCCGCATCGACCGACTCGAGTTGGTGGCAGTACTTCGACCAGTCGATCACCACGGCGGTGTTGGTGCACTGGCCGGCCAGGCTGGTGCCGCCGCCACGGGACAGCACCGGAGCGTTGAACTCGCGGGCGACGGCGATCGCCTCCACCGCGGCGTCCGGGGTCCTCGGCAACACCACGCCGAGCGGCACCTGTCGGAAGTTGGAGGCGTCTGTCGAGTACGCGGCCCGGCTGCCGTCATCGAACCGGACCTCACCGTCAACCCGGTCCCGCAGCGCCTGCACCAGCTCGGGGATGTCGAGGTCTCCGTTTCCCTCCGGCCGCTGGATCGGGGCCGGCAGGTCGATCGTCACCATGGTGTGTGTTCCCTCCTGATGCTCTGCGTGGTCCGGCTGCTCATCACGTGATCAGACGGCGTACGGTTCGGCGACGTCGCGCCGGAAGGCCAGTCCGTGCCCGGCACCGGTCCGCGGCACGGTGACCGAGCCGCCGGAGGGGTCGAGGCAACCGGCGAACAGTTCGGATTCGATCCGGTCGTGGTCGGCGAACCATTCGATGTGGCGGAAGTTCGGGGTCGCCGCGGCTGCGTGGGCGGAAAGGTTCGGTGCGCAGTGCGCGGACACCTCCAGCCCGTTGGCTGCGGCCACCGCTGCGGCCCGGCGCCACTCGGTGTAGCCGCCGCAGCGGGTGACGTCGACCTGCAGGCAGTCGACGACGGGCGCCATCCGGGCGAAGTAGACCAGGTCGTAGCCGTATTCGCCGGCCGCGACGTCGATCGCGGTCGCGGCCCGTACAGTGGCCAGCCCGTCAAGATCATCACTGGACACCGGCTCCTCGAACCAGGTCACATCGAGTTCGGCCAGCGCGTCGGCCATCCGGCGGGCCTGTCCGACGGTGTAGCCGCCGTTGGCGTCGACGAACAGGTCAGTGTCCGGGCCGACGGTCTCCCGGGTCAGCCCCACCCGGCGCAGGTCCTCCGCCGGCCTCGCACCCCAGGACTCGCCGATCTTGATCTTCACCCGGCCGATGTCCCGGTCGGTCCAGGACCGCAGTTGATCGACGAGTTGATCATCGTCGTAACTGGTGAAGCCGCCGCTGCCGTACAGATCGGCCTGCTCCCGACAGCGGCCGAGCAGATCGGCCACCGGAACGTCGAGCCAGCGGGCTGCGGCGTCCCACAGTGCGATGTCGACCGCCGACAGGGCGCAGGACACCAGGCCCGGCCGGCCGAGATTGCGGATCCGTTGCTGCATCGCCTGCCAGATCTCCGGCACGGCGGACAGCGGACGGCCGGTGACCACCGGTGCCAGCACCCCGGTGATCACCGGGACGCAGGAGGCGTCGGCGTAGGTCCACCCGAGGCCGACCACATCCTCGGCGGAGACCTCGGCGACGACGATCGTCGTCGAATCCCAAGCAAGCGTCCCGTCCGCCTCCGGCACCGGCGTCGGTAACTGGTAGGCCGCGGCCCGGACGTCGCGGACATCCGGTGCGCGTCGGCTCATTTGCCGCGTTCTCCCGGCCGAAACTCCTGGAGCTTGGTCTTCGCGCCCTGGACCATGATGTGCAGCGCGTTGGGATCACCCTTGAGCAGCGCTGCCGCGGTCTCCTTCATCTGCTCGAAGGTGGCATGCGGCGGGATCGGCGGGACCTCGGGATCACAGCGGATGTCCAGCACTGTGGGTACGTCGGCCTTCAACCCGCTGTCCCAGGCGGCGCCGATCTGGTCGGGATCGTCGACCTGCATGGCGTTCAGGCCGAGCGAGGAGGCGAAGTCGGCGTAGTTGACGTCGGGCAGTACCTGGGACTCCTCGAATTTCGGTGAGCCGCCCATCGACCGCAGCTCCCAGGTGACCTGGTTGAGGTCGTTGTTGTGGAAGACGCAGATGACGCAGCGCGGGTCGCTCCACAGGTGGTGGTAGCGGGCGATGGTGATCAACTCCGCCAGTCCGTTCATCTGCATGGCCCCGTCGCCGACCAGGGCGATCACCGGCCGGTCGGGGTGGGCGAACTTGGCGCCTATCGCGTACGGGACCCCGGGGCCCATGGTGGCCAGCGTTCCGGACAGCGAGGACCGCATGCCGGGTCTGATCTTGAGGCACCGGGCGTACCAGTTGGTGGAGGATCCGGAGTCGGCGGTGACGATGGCGTTGTCCGGAATCCGGTCGGAGAGTTCGGAGACGATCAACATCGGATTGATCGGATCCGCCTTGACCGTGGCCTCGTTGTGCACGGTCTGCCACCAGTCGGCGATGTTCTTCTCCACCGTCTCCCGCCAGGACCGATCGGAGGTGCGTTCGATCATCGGCAACAGCGCATCCAGGGTGCTGCTGCTGTCACCCACCAGGTTGATCTCGGTCGGGTAGCGCATGCCGATGAACCGGCCGTCGATGTCGATCTGTACGGCGCGGGCCTGGCCGGGTTCGGGCAGGAACTGGCTGTAGGGGAAGTTCGAGCCGATCATGATCAGCGTGTCGCAGTCACGCATCAGCTCGTAGCTCGGCCGGGTGCCGAGCAGGCCGATCGCGCCGGTGACGAACGGCAGGTCATCGGGCAGGACGTCCTTGCCGAGCAGGGCTTTCGCGACGCCTGCGCCGGTTGCCTCGGCCAGCTCGATCACCTGCTGAGCGGCGGGCCGGGCTCCCTGGCCGACCAGGATCGCCACCTTGGAGCCGGAGTTGATCAGGTCGGCTGCGGCGCGCAGGTCCTCCTCACGCGGGACCACCCGGCCCCACGCGGCGCCCGGCGGGCTGGACGGCACCTCCTTGAACGCGTGGCCCGGCGGGGTGTACTCCTCCTCCTGAAGATCGTTGGGGATGATCAACGCCGTCGGCGACCGGGTCGCCTCAGCGGTCTTGATGGCGCGATCGATGGCGTTGGGCAGCTGCTCGGCGACGTTCACCTCGACCAGGTACTCGGCGGCGACATCCTTGAACAGGGTCTTCAGATCGACTTCCTGCTGATAGCTGCTGCCGATCGCGCTGCGTGCGGTCTGGCCGACGATGGCCACCACCGGCGCGTGGTCGAGCTTGGCGTCGTACAGCCCGTTCAACAGGTGGATCGCGCCCGGCCCGGACGTCGCGACACAGACGCCGACGCGGCCGCTGAACTTTGCGTAGCCCACCGCTTCGAACGCGGCCATCTCCTCATGCCGCGCCTGCACGAAGCGGGGTTTGTTGTCCGCCTCGCCGAACGCTGCGATCAGGCCGTTGATGCCGTCACCGGGGTAGCCGAACACCTGCTCGACGCCCCAGTCCCGCAACCGTCGGAGCAGATAATCGGCAACTGTTTCAGCCATCGGGAGTCCTTCGAATGGGTCGGTTTCGGAACGGTCTCTTGGCCGCTACCCGCGACACGGGGGGCGAACCAGAAACCCTCGGGGAATGGAGACGGCGTTCCTGAGGAACCTGAGACTGAGCCGAACAATCCCGGAGTGATCACCGTCCCACTGCGCTGACCGAGGGTGCGTTGCGCGGATTCCGCTTCGGGTACGAGAGCCGAGGGCGCCCTCGAAGTGGTGGGCCGCTGGAGGAACGGAGGGCGAGCGTGCGTGCCGGCATCGAGATCGCGGTCTGGTGGGTGGCGGGGTCGGCCATCTGGACGGCGACCCTTTCGTCGATCGCCCCCGGTGACCTGATCGCCGGAGTGCTGGCGGCCGGAGTCTGTGCGGTGCTGGCGAGAGTGGCGCGGCGAGCGATGGGCGGGCAGCCGGGATTGTCGCCGAGGATGTGGCTGCACTGGCTGGCTTGGGCCGTGCTGGTGCCGCCGGCTGCCGCTGCCGATCTGGTTCGGCTGGTTCGCTGGCTCGGCGAAGGACGGCCCGAACCGCGTCCGGATCAACGCTTCGTCCGGTTGCCGGTTCCCGGAGGCGACGGGCGTGACGCGATCACCTGGCGACAGGGCGCGGTGCTGGCCGTGTCGTCCACACCGGGATCGGTGGTGCTGGCTGTCGACGCCGAGGGCGGGAGCCTGGACGTCGACCGCCTCGTCGGAGGTCCGCCGGATCTCAGCCGACGGGTGGGCCGACGATGATCTGGGTGATCGCCGCCGGGGTGATCGCGCTGGCCGGCCTGCTGCCCGGCCTGTACCGCAGTGCGACCGGCACGCCGGGCCAACGGCTGATCGGCCTGCAGTTGACCAGCGCCTCCGGACTGATGATCACCATCGCGCTGGCGATGGCCGCCGGGCAGTCGTCCTACCTGATCGTCGCCCTGGTGTTGGCGCTGCTGTCGGCCGCTGGTCTGCTGGTCTTCACCCGGCTGTTGGCTCCGGAGCAACAGAACAACCGTGATCACTTCGAGGGCATATTCGAGGACGAATTCGAGGACAAATTCGAGGGCAATTTCGAGGACGAGCGTGACTGAGCAGACGTCCGGACCGGTTGCGGCGCTGATCATCGGTGGACTGCGTCCGACGCTGGTCGACATCCTGGTCATCCTGGCGCTCGCCGTCCTCGTGATCAGTGCTGTCGGCATGATCAGCGGGCGGAATGTCGTGACCCGGCTGCACTTCCTTGCTCCGGTCACCACGCTCGCCCTGCCGTTGTTCGGCATTGCGGCGATGATCGATCTGGGACCGACCCTGGGCAGCGCGGCGGTCGCGGTGAGCGTTGCGGCCGCGGCCCTGTCGGCGCCGATGTTGACCACCTCGATCGCGCGACTGATCACCGCCCGGGACGGCGCCTCGGGTCGGAGCGCCGGGGATGCCCGCCGATGATCATCGTGATCACCGTGCTCTTGACGGTGGTGTTGATCGGCGCCGCGGTGGTGGTCTTCACCCGTCGTCCGGCGCGGCAGGCGGTCACCCTGGGCAGCTACGGAGTGTTGCTCTCGGTGTTGTTCGTCGCCGTACAGGCTCCGGACGTGGCGCTGAGCCAGCTGGCCGTCGGCACCGCCGTGGTACCGCTGATGGTGATGCTCGCCGTCCGCAAGATCAGTGCGTTGCGCCGCTCCGGCCGGGAGGACCGATGAGTCGCCGGGTCCGGATGATCCTCCTGGTGGTCGGCCTGCTCGGCGCCGTTACCGTGCTGGCCGTCGGGGTGTCGGGCCTGCCGGCCTTCGGCGGTCACCACCATCCCTATCGTGATCTTGCGGTGGCTGCGAGTCTCCGGCACGCCACGGCGAACGTGGTGTCCGCGGTGAACTTCGACCAGCGGGCGCTGGACACCTTCGGTGAGGAAACGATTCTGGTCGCGTCGGTGGCCGGGGTTGCGGCGCTGCTCCGGCCGGTCCGCAGGGAACGGCGGCGGCGACGCCCTGACGTACCGGTGATGGACTCGACCAGGCTGTTGACCGCGGTCTTCTTCCCGGTGACCCTGCTGATCGGGATCGACGTGATGGCCCATGGTGCGATCACGCCGGGCGGAGGTTTCCAGGGTGGTGTGGTGCTGGCCACCGGCATCCATCTGCTGTACGTCGGCGGCCGCTACCGGCTGTTGGAGCGGATGCGGCCGTTGCCGTTGTTCGAGATCACCGAGGCGGCCGGACTGGTGATCTTCATCGCCATCGGAGCTGCCGGGCTGGCCGTGGCCGGTCACGTGTTCACCAATATCCTTCCCCAGGGGCAATTGGGCCGATTGATCTCGTCGGGCACTGTCGTGCTGCTCAGCGGTGCGGTCGGCATGGCCGTGGTCAGCAGCGTGGTGATCCTGTTGGCCGGGTTCCTGGACCAGGCGCTGGCCCTGGAGGAGGTCCCGGACACCGATCAGGACTCCGACGGCGCCGAGGAGGCTGCGCGATGACCGCGGTCCTCGGCTACTACCCGTACGCGGTCGCCGGGGCGATCGTGCTGCTCGGTCTGGTGGGGATCGCGATCAGTCGTGATCTTGTTCATGCTGTCGTCTGCCTGTCGGTCTGCCAATCGGGGACGTACGTCTTCCTGCTGGCCGTCGGCTTCCAGTACGGCGGGGTGGCACCGATCTTCGGGTCCACCGTGCACCGCGGAACCCCGGTCGTCGACCCTGTCGTGCAGGCGCTCAGCCTGACCGACATCGTGGTTTCGGCCGCGGTGACGTCGATGTTGCTCGCGCTGGTGATCCAGATCGCCAAACGGCGGGGCACGGTCGATCCGGACGAACTCCGGTCGTTGAAGGGCTGATCGGTGCCTGGCGATGAGACGGCCGAGCAGCTGCTGCCCTTGTTGGTGATCATTCCGATCTTCGCGGCGGCCGTGCTGATCGCGGTCGGACAGCGACTGCCGGGCAGGCTGGTGGGAGCCGTCACCCTGATCGTGGTGGGTCTGGTCGGCGTGGGCGACACCGCGGCGCTGATCATCACCTGGCACCGGCGGATCGTCAGTTGGTTGGGTGGTTGGCGGCCCGGCCGGGGCGGGAGTGGCGTCGGCATCGCCTTCCAGGCCGACCAGCTCAGTGCCGGGCTGATCCTGCTCGCGGCAGGGTTGATGATCGTCGCGCTGGCCTTCTCCTGGCACTACTTCCAGACACCCGGCAGTCACTTCCACGCGCTGATGCTGTTCTTCCTCGCCGGGATGACCGGCTTCGCCCTCGCCGGGGACATCTTCACCATGTTCGTGTTCTTCGAGCTGATGGGTGTCGCGGCGTACGCGCTGACCGGGCTGAAGGTGGAGGACCCTTCCGCGGTGCAGGGAGCGATCAACTTCGGCATCGTCAATTCGGTCGCTGCCTATCTGTCGTTGATCGGGATCGGCATGGTGTACGCCCGCACCGGAGAGCTGAACCTCGCCGAGCTGTCCCGCAGCCTGGCCGGTGATCACAGTCCGTTTGTGGTGATCGCGTTCGTCCTGCTGTGCATCGGGTTCCTGGTCAAGGCGGCCGTGGTGCCGTTCCACTTCTGGTTGGACGACGCCCACGCGGTCGCCCCGACACCGGTCTGTGTGCTGTTCTCCGGCGTCATGGTGGAACTCGGACTGTACGGCGTGCTCCGGGTGTATCAGGTCAGCTTTGCCGACACGGCTGTCGCCGACGGCATCGGCCGTCTGCTGTTGGTGCTGGGGATCGCGACCGCAGCCGTCGGAGCCGTGATGTGTCTGCTGCAACGCCATCTGAAGCGCCTTCTGGCCTATTCGACCATCGCCCACATGGGAATGTTCCTGGTCGCGCTGTCGACCGGGGACCCGGAGTCGCTGGCCGGGATCATGCTCTTCGTCCTCGGGCATGCCGCGGTCAAGGGCGCGCTGTTCCTGTGTGCCGGCATCCTGCTGGACCGGTTCGGCAGCATCGACGAATTCACGCTATGGGGTGCCGGACGGCGACTGCGCGGCTGGGACGGTATCGGAGTGCGCAGCATCTTCGGGCTGGCTGCTCTCGGCCTGGCCGGGCTGCCGCCGTTCGCCGCGGGACTCGGCAAGTCCCTGGCGGAGACGGCGATGTCGGAGGCAGGGGCCGGCTGGGGGCCGGCCTTCATGATCATCGTCTCCGCGCTGACCGGGGGAGCGGTGTTGCGGGTGTGGCTCCGCGTCGTGGTCGGTGCCGGCAGCGAACCGGAGGGCATCGAGGCGGAGGGGATGAGTGGTGACGAGGAGCAGATGGAGGTCGATGTCGGTGAGGACATCCCGAACCGGATGATCATCTCGGCCGGTGTCCTTGTCGCCATCGGTTGCGGGCTGGGACTGGTTCCGTCGATCTCCGCCGGTGTGACTGCGGCGGCCGCCCGCTTCCTCGACACACACGGCTACGTCGCCGCTGTCCTGCACGGGAGGATCGGCTATCCGCGGGCAGCCGCACCGGCGCCGCCCGGCTGGGATCTGCACGGGCTGCTGCTCTCCGGCCTGACCATGGCCGCGGCCTGTGCCGTCGCGGCGCTGGCGGTCCTGCGACCCCGGCTACCTGGCGGACAGCGGCCGTCCCGGGTTGTCCGCACACCGGTGCGGTTGCTGCGCCGGATGCACTCGGGCCGGGTCGGTGACTATGTCGTGTGGCTGCTGATCGGGGTCGGCGTCACCGCTGCCATGCTGGCGCCGGGGTAGATGTTCGCTACCGTCACTGCGCCGGTGCGCGGCGCGGCACGCGGCGGCAGTCCTCCAGCACCTCGTCCCAGTCGGCGAGGAACCGGCCGAGGCCGAAGTGCTCCAGCGCGTGGGCCCGGGCCGCCTCACCGAGGCTTCGCGCCAGTTCCGGGTTCTTGATCAACATTTCAATGGTCTCGACCAGCCGACCCGGATCGTTGGAGACGACGCCGGTGCCCGGCGGAACGGCTCTGGGAGCCTCGGTAGCGGCCAGAGCGACGACGGGCATGCCAAGGTGCATGGCCTCGATCAGCGACAGGCCGAGGGACGTCCAGCGGCTGGTGTGCAGATACAACCGCCGCCGTGCCATCTCGGTGTGCAGTTGCTCCAGATCCAGATTCCCCGCCGCGGTCACCTCAGCGCCACGGTTCTCGGCGGTGTACCTGTCGGCGTCGATGCCGAACAGATCGATCGGGGCAGCCTCAGCCAACATCGGCAGCAGGTCCGCGCCGACCGCCCGACCACGGCGGCCGGCTTCGTTGATCACCGCCGCCTGACGTCCGAACTCACCGGTGTAGCGATAACCCGGATCGGGTATGCCGTGCTCGATCACCACGGTGGGTGTCGTTCCACTGTCCCACATCAGCTGGTTGAACCAGGTGACGTGGACCAGCAGCAGATCGTCGCGATCGGCCATCGGGTGTCGGCTGGTCGCGGCCGGGCCGTCCGGTGTGTTGTGTTCCAGATAGATCTTCCCCACGCTCCCGGCCTCCACGCCGAAAGCGCGAGCGAACCGCTCCGGCTCGTCGGGGCGTTGGAACACGACGACATCGGGTCGACTGTCGCGCAGCTGCTCGCGGCCCACCTGTTCCACGCCGTCCGGCCAGCGCTGCGGCCCGTCGTCGACGACGAGGTAATGGTGCCTGCCGCGGACGAACGCGTCGGTCCACGATCCGTGGAGGTGCCACAGCAAGACCCGCATGTGGGTGAGGTTCCCCCGGCCGGTACGGCGAAACGTCGCGGCCGGTGATAGGTCCTGCCCGTCCTGGGTACTCGGTAACAACGGTGACCACCCGGTGACCCGTCGACAACCACCCGAGAGGAGCCGGCTTGACGGTCGGCACGGTCCGGAGGAAAAGATGATCAAGAAGCTTCACGAGCTCGGTGTCAAGAGCGACTACGCCTACGCCGGTGCCATCGCGTCGATCGGCCTCACGTACGTCAGCTACCTCACCAGCCGCGCGAAGAAGGGCTCGGACAAGGCGCAGGCCGACCGGTGGGGGATCTTCATCGCCACCTGGGCACCGACGCTGTTCGCGTTCGGTACGGCACTGCGGATCGAAGAGACCCACTAGCGGAGGCGGCCGACGCCGGCCGAGTAGTCCGATCACGTGATCAACAAGGAGACAACATGGGGAGCGCTAGCGAAGATCGGCAGAAGGCAGCCGAGTTGCCGGAAGGTGACGTGATCAGGTTCCTGCTCAACCAGAACGCACAGATCCGGGACCTGTTCGACGAGGTCGAGTCGTCACACGGCGAACAACGCCACGACGCCTTCGAGGAGCTCCGCGGGCTGCTGGCGATCCACGAGACCGCCGAGGAGATGGTGCTCCGGCCGGTCACCGAGAACATCGCGGCCGACGGTGTCGCCGCTGCCCGGAACGCCGAGGAACAGGAAGCCAACGAGGTGCTCAAGCAGCTCGAGACGGTCGACGTCGACAGCGACGACTTCGAGAAACAGATCGCGGAGCTGAAGAAGAGCGTGGACGAACACGCCGAGAACGAGGAGCACGAGGAGTTCCCGGCAGTCCTGGAACACTGCGACGCCGATCAGCGGGCGCAGATGGGGCGGCGGATCCAGGCGGTGGAGAAGATCGCCCCGACGCGACCGCATCCGACCGCTGCCGGCAAGCCGGCCATGCAGTGGACGGTGGGCCCGTTCGCCGCATTGATCGACAAAGCCCGCGACGCGCTGGCCAGCGTCCGCGACTGACGCCCGACGCGTAATCGCCGGCCGCCGCGTTGCCGGGACATCCCGTGCGAGTCCGACTCGCACGGGATGTTCACGTTTCCAGGGTCGGATTCCCGGCGTCAGGGGGACGGGCTGATCGTGGCCAGCGCGCGGTTCTCCAGCCGGATCCGGACTGTCAACATGCCGGCGTTGAGCATGGTGAAGGCCAGCGCGGTGATCCACGCGGTGTGCACCAACGGCAGCGCGGCCCCTTCGATCACCACGGCCAGATAGTTCGGGTGGCGCAGCAGCCGGTATGGGCCGCGACGGACCGGCGTCGTACCCGGAACCACGATCACCCGGGTGTTCCAGTGCGGACCGAGGGTACGGATGCACCACCAGCGCAACGCCTGGCCGATGGTCACCAGGCCGAGCATCGGGAATCCGAGCGCGGGGTGGAAGTCGGGCCGGCCGACCCAGACCTCGATCAGGGCGCCGACCAGCAAACCGGTGTGCAGCGCGACCAGCAGCGGGTAGTGGCCGCGGCCGTACTCCACCCCACCCCGGTCGAACGACCAGCGGGCGTTCCGGCGCGCGACAACGAGCTCGGCGAGTCGCTCGATGCCGACCGCAACGATCAGCGCGGTGAACCAGACCTGCGACACCATGGCAGGTCAGGCCCGCAGCAGGACCTGTTCGAGGGCGAAACCCGGTCCCATCGCCAGCATCAAGCCGTACGAACCGGGTTCGGGCTGCCGATCGGCCAACGTGTCGTCCAGCACGTGCAGCACCGATGAGGAGGAGATGTTGCCGATCCGGCCCAGCGACTCCCAGGTGACTGCCAGTTCGTCGTCGGCCAGTTTCAGGGCCTCCTCCACGGCCTCCAGCACTTTGGGCCCGCCGGGATGGCACACCCACCAGTCGATGACGTCGCGGGACAGACCGTTGGCGGTCAAGAACCCGTCGACGTCGTCGGCCAGGTAGGTGCGCACCAGCTCCGGGATCTCGGCGCCGAGCACGATCTGCAGACCCGAACCACTGACGTCCCAGCCCATGGCCCGCTCGGTGTGCGGATAGAGCCGACTGCGGGTGTCGATCACCACGGGGCCAGGTGCGCCGTGGTCCGATCGACCGTCAGGCAGCGCGCCGGTCATCACGACCGCCGCAGCTCCGTCGCCGAACAGCCCGCTGGCGATCAGGTTCGCCGTCGAGGTGTCACCCCGCTGCAGCGTCAGGGAGCACAGTTCGACCGTCACCAGCAGACCGACCCGGTCGGGGCGTCCACGGAGGAATTCGCTGAGCCTGGCCACACCGCCGGCTCCGGCAGCACAGCCGAGGCCGACCAGCGGTATCCGGACGACATCCTCGCGCAGGCCGAGAGAGACCAGGATGCGCGCATCCAGCGAGGGCACCGACAGTCCGGTGCTGCAGGCGACGACCAACACGTCGACCTGCTCCGGTTCGACAGCCGCGGCCGCCAGCGCCCGGCGGACGGCTTCGCCGGCCAACCGGCAGCCGGCATCGATGAACGCGTCGTTGGCGGTGCCGAAGTCCGCCAACTCGGCATACTGCTCGACCGGCAGCGCCAGGTGCCTGGTCCGGACGCCGGCATTGCCGTGCACTTTCTCCAGCAACTTCCGCCGCGGCCCGTGCAGACCGACGAAATCGGCGAAGGCCGCAGTCAACTGCTGCTGCGGGTAGCTGTACGGCGGCAGAACGCCTCTGGCTGCGAGGATCCGGGTCGGCGCGGCCTGCGGCTCGGTCCGTACCGCGGTGATCGGCTGGTTCACCATATCCGCATACCCTCCTGACCGGTTCGCAACCGTTCGACGGCTGCCACGGGTTTCAACTGCTCGGCTGGGGGAACTTCTCCCGTTGGAGCGCCGGACCGGCCGGCACGACGACGACCCGAAGGAGATCCAGCGATGCGGCTGAAGCAGTTCGGAGGAATGATCATCGGACTCTCCGTCGGTGCAGCGCTCATGGCCTGTGGGCCGAACAGCAATCAGCCTAACCCGGGCACGTCGGCCAAGAATCAGTTCAGCAAGTCGGTCAGCGGCGAGCTGAAGACGTACGGCTTCAATCCCTCCGACGAGGTCGGCAAGTCCCGCTCCGATTTCGCCAACGCGCAACTCAAGGGCGTCAAAGTCACGATGGACACTTCGAGCTTCGATACCCAGAAGTTCGCCGCGCAGGCCGCCGCGGGCCAGGTACCCGGGTTGATCTACGCCGATCGCGCGCAGATCGACACCTTGGCGGACAAGAAATTGATCATGCCGTTGGACCAGTGCTACTCCTTGTGGGGCGTCAAGCCGACGGAGCGGTTCTACCCGTCGGTGATCAGCGATGTGACCTATCAGGGCCACGTCTACGGGATTCCCGAGTTCTTCCAGGCCGAAGCGATCATCGCCAACACGCGGGTGATGAAGGCCAGCGGTGTCTCTCTGGACCAGTTGGACACTTCCAAGCCTGATCAGCTGCTTTCCGCCGCGAAGAAGATGACCGCGATGTCGGGCGGCAAACCGACCCGGCTGGGTTTCGTACCCGATATGCCCGGGTCGGCAGCCATCTGGCTCGCCGTGTTCGGCGGACGAACCGTGGACCAGAAGGGCAAACCGGCCCTCGACGATCCCAACAACGTCAAAGCTGTGACGTGGCTGAAGAAGCTGACCGACGCGCAGGGCGGCTACGCCAAGGACAAGAGCCTGCTGGACTCGATGGACGTGTTCGGCGCGAAGAACCAGTACGTGAAGGACCAGGTGGGCGCGCAGGTCTGGGCGCAGTGGTACGTCAACGTCCTCTCCGACTACAAGAAGGACATCGACATCGCGGCAGTGCCGATCAAGACCCTGGACGGCAAGACGCTGGCAATGGCGGGAGGTGCGGCGTACGCGATCCCGGCGAAGAGCCCGAACCCGTCGGCCGCCTGTGAGTGGGCGATCAGGGTCACCTCGCCGGAGGCCTGGCAGAAGGCCAGCGAGGCGAGGCAGAAGACCGTGGAGAAGGACAACGCGATCAACACCGGTCTGTTCACCGGCTCGCCGGTCGCCGACAAGGCCAACCGGACCCAGTTCGTCAAGTCCAGTGGTGATTCCGATTTCGATCAGGTGATCAACACCTACTACCAGATCCTGCCCGACAACCGGCCGATGGGAGCCTCGGCGGTCGGTCAGTCGATCACCGACAACCTGAACAACGCGGTGATCGTCGCGCTGTCCGGCGGTAAGTCGCCCCAGCAGGCACTCGACGACGCCCAGGCGGCCGCACTCCGGGCCTGGAAGCAGTCCAACGCCGGACGGAACGGCTGATCACCGGTGGCCATCACGCTTCGAGCGGGCGGGAGACGGGTCGGTCGGACACGGGTCAGGGAGTCGTACAACAAGCGGGAGGTGCTGGCCGGCTACCTGTTCATCGCGCCCTGGATAGTCGGCTTCCTGATCTTCACCGTTATCTCGATGAGTTGGAGCCTCGGCCTGTCCTTCACCCACTTCGACCTGGCCAGCAACTCGGCGACCGCCGCCGGGCTGGACAACTACAAGTTGATCTTCGATGATCCGAAGGTGTTGACATCGCTGTTCAACACCTTCGTGTACGCGATCATGGCCGTCCCGCTGGAGTTGGCGTTCGCGATGGTGTTGGCGCTGCTGCTCAACGGCATGGTGCGGGGCAGCGGCGTGTTCCGGACGATCTTCTACCTGCCGAAGATGACGCCCCACGTGGCCACCGCCTCGGTCTTTCTGCTGCTGTTGAACGGCAACGTCGGGGCGATCAACCAGTTCCTCGGCTTCTTCGGCATCAACGGCCCGCAATGGCTGACCGACCCCCATTGGGTGAGGCCGTCGATCGTGATGATGACCTTGTGGGGCGCGGCCGGGTCGATGGTCATCCTGCTCGCCGCACTGCAGAACGTCCCCCGCGAGCTGTACGAGGCGTCCGAGGTCGACGGCGCCAACCGCTGGCAGCAGTTCTGGCGGATCACGCTGCCGATGATCTCACCTGCGGTGTTCTTCCTGGTGATCGTCAACACGATCGCCGCGTTGCAGGTCTTCGACCAGGCGTACCTGCTGTTCTACCGGGACGCGAACGGGTCGGCTCCCGACGCCGCCCTGTTCTTCGGCGTCTATCTCTTCCAGCAGGCCTTCCAGCAGTTCAACTTCGGACTGGCCGCTGCGATGGCCTGGCTGTTGTTCGTGATCATTCTGATCATCACGTTGATCCAGATGAAGATCGGCAACAAGCTCGTCTTCTACGGGGGTGGCCGGAATGACTGATCAGGTGACGAACCCGATCGGCAACCCGCTGCCGGGGCAACTGCCCGGTCGATTGGCGAGCGGCGTTGCCGCCGCCATGCCTGAGGTGGACCGCAGCGCCGAGTCGCTGCAGGCGCGCGGACCGTCGAGGATCGTGTACCGGATCGGGCAGATCGTCCGCTGGCTCTTGATGATCGGCTTCTCGGTGCTCTTCCTCTACCCGTTCGCGTGGCTCATCGCGGCCAGTCTGAAGCCCCGCGGCGAGGTATTAGACAACCGACTGGTTCCCCGGACCTGGCGCTTGGACAACTACGTCGAGGTGTGGCACCAGTTGCCGCTGCTGGCCTGGGTCGGCAACTCGATGTTGATCGCCGTGCTGGCGGCGACCTTCGTGACCCTGTCCAGTTCCTTGGTCGCGTTCGGCTTCGCGTACTTCCGTTTCCCCGGCCGGAAGCTGCTGTTCGGCCTGGTACTGGCATCGATGATGTTGCCGGGAGCGGTCACGCTGATCCCCAACTATCTGATCTGGAAGACCACCGGCTGGCTGGGCACGAACGTGCCGCTGTGGGGAGCCAACCTGTTCGGTTCGGCGTTCTACATCTTTCTGATGCGGCAGTTCTACTCCGGCCTGCCGCGTGATCTCTTCGAGGCGGCCAGGGTCGACGGCTGCTCCTACTTCGGCCTGTTCCGCAGGATCGCGTTCCCGCTGGCCATCCCGTCGACGATCATCGTCTGGATCTTCGAGTTCCAGGCATCCTGGAGCAACTTCGTCGGGCCGCTGATCTATCTCAATCTGGGCAGTCCGAAGCAGTTCACCGTTCCGCTCGGCATCAACTACGCGATGACGATGTACAGCCCGACTGCCGGCGGACACGGCGACTACCAGTACGTCATGGTCGCTTCGCTCGTGGTCACCATTCCGATGATGATCATCTTCGCCTTCGGCCAGCGGTACTTCATCGAGGGGGCGACAACGGTCGGCATCCGCGGCTGACGCGTCGGTCCGCGTGCCCTCGCTGCTCGACTCTCGTTTCTCGGTGCCTTGTGCAGGGTGGCGAATTCGTACCACGTGGTGCGAATTCCGACTCTCAGCGGCCTTCCGGCGTCGATTTCGTGCCATGTGTTACTGAATCGGCGGCCTCAGCGGTGGGCGGCGTCGAGTTCGTACCACGTGTTACTGAATCGGCGGCCTCAGGGGTGGGGCGGCGTCGAGTTCGTACCACGTGTTACCGAATCGGCGGCCTCAGGGGTGGGGCGGCGTCGAATTCGCGCCAAGTGTTACCGAATCGACGACCCGCGACCACGGTGGCTCAACTGCCGGCGAGCAGTTTGCGCACCATCGGCGCCGCGGGATGCTTGGGCGCCGCGTTCAGGAAGCGCTGCAGAGTGGCCTCGGCCTGCCTGTGGCCAACTCGTGTTGGGCCAGGCCGGGCACCAGCAGGGCGTCCTGCCAGGGCCGGCCGCCGTGCCGGGCGGTGGACAGCTGGGTACGCGCTTGGCGTTCTGCCGCCCCGGCGTCCCGCCGTGCAGTGCTTCGAGGGCTGCGTGCGTGCGCGCTGCCGTGCTCTGACGATCAGGCCGGCGGCCACCAGCAGCACGAAGGGAACCAACCGGGCAGCCAAGCCGAGTCCGGACAACGGTGGATCGAGCAGCACCTGGCTGCCATAGCGCTGGACGAATAGGTCTTCACCCCGCCGACCGACACAACAGCGTGCCCGACGCGAGAGCCGTTGTCATCGAAGCCACCGCCGAGGAGGATGAGATCATGATCGAAGACAGCGACTACCGACTTGCCCTGGGCAAACGCGCCGACGACCTCGGCCTGATCCTGGCCCAGGTGGGGCAGAGCTACGAACTCCGACCTGCGGAATCGCCACCCAACTCGGTCCCTGAGTTCATCGGTGTCGATCTCGCCGAGATCGATCAGTACCTGACGGACCGGGAACAGCAGGCCTGAGGCCTGGAGAGGCCGGGTCGAGGGGACGCCGTCGGGCGTCGCCGTTAAGGTGCGTACAGGCGGGTATGTAGTCGGGTGTCCAAGCGTGGAGCGGGCCGTGGCCCGCCGGCTGGGAAGAGCGGAGGTCGACGAATGACCATCGGCAAGGCGTTCCTGGGCTGGCCTGTGATCCGCCAGTTCACCGGTGCCGATCCGCTCGGCCGCGGGGCCGCTGCCGAATCGCAGCGGACCCGGCAGTGGACCGCCCGCACCGAGACCGCGGACAAGGTCGTCAAGAGCGTCTGCCCCTACTGCGCCGTCGGTTGCGGTCAGAACGTCTACGTCAAGGACGGCCGGGTCACCCAGATCGAGGGCGACCCGAACTCGCCGGTCTCCCGGGGCAGGCTGTGCCCCAAGGGTGCGGCCAGCGAGCAGTTGGTCAACGCGCCGAACCGGATCAAGCATGTGATGTATCGACGCCCCGGCGGCACCGAGTGGGAGCGGCTGGACGCCGACAAGGCGCTGGACATGATCGCCGACCGTGTCGTCGAGTCCCGCCGGCGCTGGTGGCAGGACACCGACGAGAACGGCCAGCCACTGCGCCGGACCATGGGCATCGCAGCCCTCGGCGGTGCCACCCTGGACAACGAAGAGAACTATCTGATCAAGAAACTCTTCACCGCGCTCGGCGCGATCCAGATCGAGAACCAGGCCCGCATTTGACACAGTGCAACGGTTCCCAGTCTGGGAGCCTCGTTCGGCCGGGGCGGTGCCACCGGCTTCCTGCAGGACCTGCAGAATTCCGACTGCATCGTGATCCAGGGCTCCAACATGGCCGAATGCCACCCGGTCGGTTTCCAGTGGGTGACCGAGGCCAAGGAGCGTGGCGCTCGGGTGATCCATGTCGATCCCCGCTTCACCCGCACGTCGGCGCTGGCCGACACGCACGTGCCGATCCGGGCAGGCAGCGACATCGCCTTCCTCGGCGCGATCGTCAACTACATCCTGAGCAACGAGAAGTACTTCAAGGACTACGTCCTGGCCTACACCAACGCCTCGCACATCATCGACGAGAACTTTAGGGACGTCGATGATCTTGACGGCGTCTTCTCCGGGTACGACGCCGAGAGCGGCAAGTACGATCCGGACACCTGGTCCTACGCCGGGATGACCGAACACGCCGCGACCTCCGGTCCCACCTCCCACGCAGAAGGTGAGGACGAGGAGCAGGAGACCCGCCAGGAGGAGCAGCAACAACAGGGGCGACAACGGGAACAACAAGATCAGGACGGCAGCAGACACGGCAGCGGCGTCTCGGCCTCCGGGGAGCATGCGGAGTCCGAGTCCAGCCGGGCCGCGGCGTACGAGCTGGGCGGGCACGGCGCGGCGATGGGGGCCAAGGGCATTCGGAAGGACGAGACCTTGCAGGACCCCCAGTGCGTCTTCCAGATCCTGCGCCGGCACTTCGCGCGCTACACGCCCGAGATGGTGCAGGAGGTCTGCGGGGTCACCCCGGAGCAACTGCTCGACGTCTGTCAGGCGGTCACCGCCAACAGTGGCCGGGATCGGACGACTGCCTGGGTCTACTCCGTCGGCTGGACCCACCACACGGTCGGCATCCAATACATCCGGACGGCCGCGATCATCCAACTGCTGTTGGGAAACATCGGCCGGCCCGGTGGCGGAATCATGGCGCTGCGCGGTCATGCGAGCATCCAGGGGTCGACCGACATCCCGACCCTGTACAACCTGTTGCCCGGTTATCTGCCGATGCCGATGGCCGGTCAGCACCACTCGCTGGACGCCTACGTCGAAGGCATCGCCAGCCCGGACCAGAAGGGCTACTGGGCCAACGCCCGCACCTACATCGTCAACCTGTTGAAGGCCTGGTGGGGTGATGCGGCGACCGAGGAAAACCAGTACTGCTTCGACTACCTGCCGACGCTGACCGGTGATCATGGAACGTACGCCACCGTGATGGACATGCTGGACGACAAGATCGACGGCTACTTCCTGTTCGGCCAGAATCCGGCCGTCGGCTCCGCGCACGGCAAGATGCAGCGGCTCGGCCTGGCCCGGCTGAAGTGGCTGGTGGTGCGCGACTTCAACATGATCGAATCGGCCACCTTCTGGAAGGATTCGCCGGAGATCGAGACCGGTGAGCTGAAGACCACCGACATCGACACCGAGGTGTTCTTCCTGCCTGCCGCGGCGCACACCGAGAAGTCGGGCAGCTTCACCCAGACGCAGCGGATGCTGCAGTGGCACCACAAGGCGGTCGAACCGCCGGGTGACTGCCAGAGCGATCTGGACTTCGTCTTCAGGCTCGGCCAGAAGATCCGGCAGCGGCTCGCCGGGTCGACCGACGACCGGGATCGGCCGATCCTCGATCTGACCTGGGCCTACGAGACCGAAGCCTCCGGTGAGGTGTCGGCCGATTCCGTGTTGCGGGAGATCAACGGCGAGTTCGTCTCCGGAGAGCACGCCGGCAGCGCGCTGGCCAGCTACCAGCAGATGGCCGACGACGGCTCGACCGCCGGCGGCTGCTGGATCTACACCGGGGTGTACGCGGACGGGATCAACCAGGCGGCAAGGCGGCGACCAGGATCCGAGCAGAGCTGGGTCGCCCCGGAATGGGGCTGGGCGTGGCCGTCCAACCGGCGGATCCTCTACAACCGGGCCTCGGCCGATCCGGACGGCAGACCCTGGAGCGAGCGGAAGGCGTACCTGGTCTGGGACGAACAGGAGCAGAAGTGGACCGGGCCGGACGTCCCGGACTTCGAGCCGACTAAGGCGCCGTCCTACCGGCCCGACGCGGATGCCACGGGACCGGATGCGTTGGCCGGGGACGACCCGTTCGTCATGCAGGCCGACGGCAAGGGCTGGCTGTACGCGCCGTCCGGGCTGCTGGACGGCCCGCTACCGGCCCACTACGAGCCGCAGGAATCGCCGTTCAGCAACGCCTTCTACAGCCAACAGTCCAACCCGGCCCGCGAAGTGTTCCCCCGGCGGGACAACCTGCAGAGTCCGTCCGGCGACGAACCGGGCGCCGACGTGTTCCCGTATGTGTTCACCACCTACCGGCTGACCGAGCACCACACCGCCGGCGGGATGAGCCGCTTCCAGCCGTACCTGTCGGAGCTGCAACCGGAGTTCTTCTGCGAGATCTCTCCCGAACTGGCCGCCGAGCGGGGGCTCGAACATCTCGGCTGGGCGACGATCATCAGCCCCCGAACCGCCATCGAGGCCCGGGTGATCGTCACCGAACGGATGGTGCCCCTCCGGGTCGCCGGACGCACCACCCACCAGGTCGGGCTTCCGTACCACTGGGGCGTCGGACAGGACGCCCTGGTCAGCGGTGACTCGGCGAACGACCTGTTCGGAGTGACCCTTGACCCGAACGTGCACATCCAGGAAAGCAAGGTCGCCTCCTGTGACATCCGGCCCGGCCGACGGCCGCGCGGACCGGAACTGCTGGAGTTCGTCGCCGACTACCAACGGCGGGCCGGGATCACGACCGACACCGGCAACTCCCGGCGGACACCGTCCGACAGTCCGAACGCCGGTCCGCGGATCAACGGGAGCCGCCCGAGGACGGACCGATCGGGGACCGAGGAGGCATGATGAAGTTGCCGTTCGATCTGCCACTGAACCAGTCGTTCGAGGCCGGCCCCGAGGGACCGGCGGTCGATGCCGGCTGGACCGAACCGCCCAGCCGCAAGGGGTTCTTCACCGACACCTCGATCTGCATCGGCTGCAAGGCCTGCGAGGTGGCCTGCAAGGAGTGGAACGGGGTCCCCCAAGACGGCATCTACGAACTGCTCGGCAGCTCCTACGACAACACCGGCGCGTTGGGGGCGAGCACCTGGCGGCATGTCGCGTTCATCGAGCAGCGCAAGCCGCTGGGCGGCGAGCAGACCGGCGTCGCCGAGCCGGAGGCGGGCGGACCACCGGTTGATCTTGGCATGCCGTCGTTCAGCCGTCCGGGTGAGTCCGGGCAGGGTGAACGGTCGGACTTCCGTTGGCTGATGAGTTCCGACGTCTGCAAGCACTGCACCGACGCGGCCTGCCTGGACGTGTGTCCGACCGGGTCGCTGTTCCGGACCGAGTTCGGCACGGTCGTGGTCCAGGACGACATCTGCAACGGTTGCGGATACTGCGTACCGGCCTGTCCGTACGGCGTGATAGAGCGCCGGGAGGGCGAACCGGGCGTCAAGAACGTCGGCATCGCCCAGAAATGCACCCTGTGCTATGACCGGCTGGGTGCCGGCAGGACGCCGGCCTGTGCGCAGGCCTGCCCGACCGAGTCGATCCAGTTCGGCGATGTCGACGAACTGCGGGAACGGGCCCGGCAGCGGATCCGAAAGCTGCACGACGCCGGAGTCACCGACGCCCGGCTGTACGGCGCCGATCCCGATGACGGTGTCGGCGGGGCGGGGGCGTTCTTCCTGCTGCTGGACGAACCCGAGGTGTACGGGCTGCCGCCGGATCCGGTGGTCACCACCCGGGACCTGCCGGCGATGTGGAAACGGGCGGCGGTGGCCGCTGTCGGGCTGGCGGCAACGGCGGTGGCCGCGTTCGTCGGGGGCAGACGATGAGCGCCGACCGACCGGCCGGCGTCGGCCCTGCGCCCGGCCCGGCACCGAGCACCAACGGGCGTCGGCGACGGGGTGGCGGCGGGCGCCGGGAACAGCCGGTGGTGCCCGATGCGAAGTTCGAGTCCTACTACGGCCGGCCCGTGGTCAAGGCGTCGCCGTGGAAACCCGACATCCCGACGTACTTCTTCGCCGGCGGCCTCGCCGCAGGGTCGTCGCTGCTGGGGGCCGGCGCGGATCTGACCGGGCGGCCGGCGTTGCGACGAGTGTCCCGGGTGAGTGCCCTCGCCTCGGTCGGCGTCAGCCTCTACACCCTGGTGCACGACCTGGGCCGTCCCTCCCGCGCGCTCAACATGCTGCGCGTGATCAAGCCGACCTCGCCGATGTCCCTGGGCACCTGGTCGCTGACCGCGTTCGGTCCGGCGGCCGGTGTCGCGGCGGTAGCCGAACTCGCCCCGACACTGGAGCGGAGACTGCCCGAGCCGCTGCGCTGGGTCGCCCGGCTGCTGGGCCGGTCGGCCCGACCGGCCGGATTGGCGGCTGCCGCGGTCGCGCCGATGGTGGGCACCTACACCGGGGTGCTGATCGCCGACACCGCGACCCCGACCTGGCATGAGGGCCAACGGGAACTGCCGTACATCTTCGCGGCGTCCGCAGCGACCGCGGCCGGCGGTCTTGGCATGATCGCCGCACCGGTGGCCGAGGCCGGGCCGGCGCGCCGGATGGCCGCGATCGGGGCGGCGGTGGACCTGGCTGCCGAATACCGGATGGAAACGTCGTTGGGCATCGTCGCCGAGACCCTCCACGAGGGCCGGGCCGGGCGGCTGATGAAGGCGAGCAAGGTCCTCACAGCGGCCGGTGCGGTCGGCGGCATCGTGCTCGGCCGGCGAAGCCGGATCGCCGCGATGGCCTCCGGAGCCGCCCTGGTCGCTGGGTCGGTCTGCACCAAATTCGGCATCTTCGAGGCCGGACAGGCCTCCGCCCACGATCCCAGGTACACCGTCGTACCGCAGCGACAACGGATGGAGCGCGGCGGTTCGCATGGTGCAGTCAGCACCTGAGTCGGGTGATCGGCCAGCGGGATCAGGAACCGGAGGTGTTGTCGGCGCCCAGGCGCTGGGCGCCCTCAAGCAACAACGCGTGCACGAACGCCTGCGGGAAGTTGCCGCGCAGTTGGCGCTGATCGACGTCGAACTCCTCCGAAAGGATTCCCGGCGGCCCGCAGACGCTGCGCTGGATGTCGAAGTAGCGGTAGGCCTTCAGCCGGTTCCCCTGCTGGAGATAGGCCAGGCTGAGGATGAAGCCGCACAGCGTGAAGGCCCCCTCGGCAGCGCCCAGGGGTCGCTCGTCAGGTCGGAAACGATAGACGTGCCCGTCCATCACCAGATCCTTCTCCACCTGACGCAGGGTGGCGACGGTCCGCGGGTCGTCGGCGGCCAGCGCGCCCCGCACCGGTGGTAGCGCCAGTGAGGCGTCGACGCCCGGATCATCGGGGCTGCGCTGCCACCAGCCGCCGCGGGAGAGTCCTCGCCGGGTGGTCTCGGCCAGGATCGCATCGGCCAGCGCGCTGATCCGGGCCGACTGGGTGGCCGGTGCCTGTTGGCCGATCGCGCGGAGGGCAGCGACGACGCACAACCGTGACTGGGTCCACCAGGCGTCGTCGAGCTCCCAGATGCCGGCGTCCGGCTTGTTCCATCGCCGCTCGATGACATCGATGGCGACGTCGATCGCCTGATGATGATCATGGCCGAGACGATCCAGCCGGGCGCCCGCGGCCAGCAGTTGCAGCAGTTCGCCGACCGCGTCGAGCTGGAACTGGTTGTTGGCCTGGTTGCCGACCCGGGCGACTCCTCCCGGATAGCCGGGCAGTTGCTCGAGCTCAAGCTCGTCCGGTACGTCACTGCCGTCGATCCGGTACGCCGGCGCCAGCCGGTCGCCGTGCTCCAGCAGCCGGGCGGTGGTGAACTCCAGAGCGTTGTCCAACAGCGGCAGCGCGCGGTCGCCGACCGCGCCGGACAACCCGGCATAGGCCTGATCGCGGATCCACACGTAGCGATAGTCGTAGTTGCGGCCGCGTTCGGCCCGCTCGGGCAGCCCGAGAGTCGCTGCGGCGACCATCCCTCCGCCCGGACTGGTCAGACCACGCAGCAACACGTACGCCTGCTGGGCGTCGCGCGGTGCCGCACTGCCGGAGAGATCGGGCCGACCCTGCTGCCACCGCTCCTCGGTGGTGTCCCACAGCCGGTCCGGGTCGGGTCGGTCGGGCAGTGGCCGATCACTGATCTCCAACACCAGGTCGTGCCGCCGGCCGGGTTCGACGATCAGGTCCCCGCGGAACCGGTCGTCGCTCCACCGCCCACCCGGCGCCCCCGTCCAGCGCACGGACAGCGGCCCGAGTCGCCAGGTCCAATCGCCGTTGTCTGGTGGCGGCGTTCGGTCATCGGGGTGGTGCCGAAGTCGCCGCGCAGCTGCAGATCGATGTGCACCCGGTTCTGTCGCTCGGTGGTGATCTGCCGGAGCAGCACCAGCCGGTGCGGGTCGCCGGGGTAGGCGAGAGCCTCCCGGCAGCCGACGATGGCATGATCCCGGACCACCCAGCGGCTGTTCCAGATCAGGCTGCCGTCCTCGTAGCTGCCGCCCCAGACGAACGGGGTGGTCGGGGTGACGGAATAGATCCCGGGTCCACCGATCAGTTGGGAGATGACGGCGGGGGAGTCCCACGACGGCGCACACAGCCAGCCGATCTCACCGCGCGGACCGAGTACAGCACCCCGCGACCCGTCGGCCAGCAGGGCGTACTCCCGCAGGACGTGCAGCGGGTAGTCGTCGGTCAGGGTGTGCCGGCTCACCGCCGGACCTTGCGGACCACCATGCCGGTCCCCGCGGCCAGCGCCACGGCTGCTCCGAGGAGCTTGTATTTGTTGTGGGCCAGTGCCAGTTGTGGTGCCCGGGCCTTGGCCTGCTCGTCGAAGGCGCCGTGCGCGCCGAAGTCGCGGCCCTGTCGGCCGTCGGCCGGATCCCAGAGGTTGACCGGCGCGTCGGCATCCCGAGGCTCACCCGTCTGTTGGCTGCGGTAGCCGGTCCGGGCGAGATACCGGTCCAGTAGTCCGGGAGCGACCTTGTTGCCGAGGATGGTCAGCACCGTGCTGGCACCGACCCAGTACTCGCGTTGCCGGGGATGGTCGGCGGCGTACAGCACGGCTTCGGCCGCGATCTCGGGCTGGTAGATCGGTGGCACCGGCTGGGCCTTCTGCGGCATCCGGGACATCAGCCAGCGGAACTGCGGCGTGTTCACACCCGGCATGTGCACCATCGTCGTGTGCACGTTGCTCTTGTCGTGCAGCAACTCGACGCGCAGCGCATCGTTGAAACCGCGGATGCCGTGCTTGGCGCCGCAGTACGCCGATTGCAGTGGAATGGATCGGTAGGCCAGCGCCGATCCCACCTGGACGATCGTCCCGCGATCACGGGCCAGCATCCGCTTGAGCACCGACGAGGTGCAGTAGACAAATCCCAGATAGGAGACCTCTGTGGTGCGGCGGAACTCCTCGGTCGTCATCTTCTTGAACGGGGAGAACACCGAGCTGAAAGCGGCGTTGACCCAGACGTCGATCGGCCCCAGCTCGGTCTCGATCCGTTCCACGGCGGCTTCGACGGCGTCCGGGTCGGACACATCCGTGGGCACCACCATCGGGGTGCCACCGCGGAGGCGTACGTCCTCGGCGGCTGCCTGCAGACCCTTCTCACCGCGGGCGATCAACGCGACGGCTGCTCCGCGTTCGGCGAAGGCCCGGGCGCAGGCCCGGCCGATTCCGCCGGAGGCACCGGTGACGACGACTACAGAGGACATGGGCTCCTTCTCCGGGACGTGGCTGCTCACTCGTGCTGCTGGCGTTGTTCGGCCAGCGAGTAGCCGAAGTGCAGGAAATCGGCGATCGCCAGTTCGCTGAACACGGCCATCGCCAGCCGTGTCAGGGTCGGCGCGAAGACCTGACCCGCGCCGAATCCGGTCGCGACCCACAGTCCGATGCAGAACGGGCAGCTGATCAGCTCCCCGACTGCCTTCTGCAGCCCGGTGCCGCGGACCTCCTCGCTGAGTTCGGCATCGCCCGAGGTGCCGACGTAGCGGGTGAACGGGGCGCGCAACGGACTGGTCACCGGATCCTTGGAGATCAGTCGGGAGACCTTGTGCGTGGCGAGGGCGGCCAGAACGATGTCGGCGACGCCGGGCGGGGTGACCTTGCGTGCGCGACGGCCGGCGAGCGTCAGGCCGCCGACCAGTCCGCCGTAGGTCGCCATCACGCCGAGGTAGGCGCCGAGCGGCCGGTCCGCGGACCCGGAGTATTCAGCGGCCACCCGCTGCCACCAGTGCCGGTGGGTGTGTCCGGGCGCAGAGCCTGTTGCCGGTGCCATGGCTCCTCCTGTCGTGACGAGCTGTGCTGACGCTGTTCCTGATGATCTGGACATTCGGCCTGTGCCCAGCCGCGGCGGGCTCAATCACCGGGCCAAGTCGGCCCTCAGCGGATGATCAGCCGGTGATCGCCGGCGGGTATCACCTGACCGATCACCGGATAGCCCGGGACCTCGCCGACCACCAGCAGCCCGCCGCTGGTCTGGGCGTCGGCCAGCAGGATCAATTCGTCCTCGTCGACCGCGGCGTCGAGCTGCGGCGCCACCCAGGCCAGATTGCGCCGGGTGCCGCCGCTGACGAATCCGTCGGCGACCGCCTGCCGCGCACCGTCCAGATAGGGCACGGTTGTGGCGTCGATGATCAACGAAACATCGGAGGCGCGGGCCAGCTTGTAGGCGTGGCCGAGCAGGCCGAAGCCGGTGATGTCGGTGGCCGCGACCGCGCCGGCGGCGAGCGCGGCCCGGGACGCGTCGGCGTTCAGCGTGGTCATCGACGCGATCGCCTGGCCGAACACTTCACCGGTTGCCTTGTGCCGGTTGTTCAGCACGCCGACGCCGAGCGGTTTGGTCAGCGTGAGCGGCAACCCGGGCCGTGCCGCGTCGTTGCGCAGCAGTCGACCCGGATGCACCAGTCCGGTGATCGCCAGACCGTATTTGGGTTCGGGATCGTCGATGCTCTGCCCGCCGGCCAGATGCATGCCTGCCTGTCGGGCGATGTCGGCGCCGCCGCGCAGCACCTCGGCCAGCAGCTCCATCGGCAGCACGTCGCGGGGCCAGCCGACCAGATTGAGCCCGACCAGCGGTTCGCCGCCCATGGCGTAGATGTCGGACAGCGCGTTGGCTGCGGCGATCCGGCCGAAGTCGTACGCGTCGTCCACGACAGCGGTGAAGAAGTCGGTCGTGGCGACCACGGCCCGGTCCTCGGCGATCCTGACCACCGCGGCGTCGTCGCCGGCCTCCAGCCCGACCAGAAGATCATCCGCCGGCGGGGGCAGCAGCCCGCCGACCAGCGCCTCGAGTTCCCCGGGAGGGATCTTGCAGGCACACCCTCCGCCGTGTGCGTACTGGGTCAGTCGATAGGAACCGCGCAGGTCGGCGACATCAGTGGTCACCTCGCCACTGTAAGGGGCTGCTGTTGATCAACCGCCGACCGTTAGGGTGGCGAGCGGAGGCGTACAGGTGCCTGGTGGCCCTCCCGGTCTTCAAAACCGGTGGAGCCGAGTAGCTCGGCTTGGCGGGTTCGATTCCCGTCCGTCTCCGCCAACATGGTCTTGGGGATCACGACACGCCGCACAGATCAGGGATTATCTGACCCCTCGGCAGGAAGGGGATGGGGTGGACCACAGGCGCCGGGTGCCGCGGACCGATCGGGTGCTGGCCGACGAACGGCTGCAGGCCGCCGGCCGACGGCTGGGCGCGGCGCTGGTCAAGCAGGCCGTGATCACCGCCCAACAGCGCGCCCGGGAGGGTGCCATCCCGCCCGATGCGGTGGCCGACGAGGCGGTGGCCGCGCTGCCCGACTCGGCCGCCAGCATCCGCCCGGTGATCAACGCCACCGGGGTGGTGTTGCACACCAACCTCGGCCGGGCGACGCTGTCGGAGGCGGCCGTGCAGGCGCTGGTCCGGGCAGCGGGACCGACCGATGTGGAATTCGACCTGGCCGACGGGCGGCGGGCCCGGAGGGGCCGCGGCGCCCTGGCCGCATTGCAGGCGGCGGTGCCGGCCGCCGGCGCGGTGGCCGTGGTGAACAACGGGGCCGCGGCACTGGTGCTGGCGACGACGGCGCTGGCGGCCGGCCGGGAAGTGATCATCAGCCGCGGCGAGATGGTCGAGATCGGTGATGGGTTCCGGCTGCCGGAGTTGATCAGGTCGACCGGTGCCCGGCTGCGGGAGGTGGGCACCACCAACCGGACCAAGATCACCGACTACACCGAGGCGATCGGCCCGGACACCGGCTGCATCCTCAAGGTCCATCCCAGCAACTTCCGGGTGCAGGGCTTCACCTCGGCCGTGCCGGTCGCTGATCTTGCCCGTCTCGGCGTACCGGTGGTGGTCGACATCGGCAGCGGACTGTTGTCACCCGATCCGCTGCTCCCGGACGAACCCGACGCGGACACTACGCTGCGGGCCGGTGCCTCGGTGGTGACAGCGAGCGGTGACAAGCTGCTCGGCGGACCGCAGGCCGGCCTGCTCCTGGGCGAGACCATGATCATCGGACAGTTGCGCCGCCATCCGCTGGCCCGGGCGCTGCGTGTGGACAAACTCACCCTGGCCGCACTCGAAGCGACGCTGGCCGGGCCGAAGACACCCACCTGGCAGGCGTTGCGCGCCGACCCTGAGGTGCTGCACACCCGGGCGTCGGCGGTGGCCGCAGCCGTCGGTGACCGGGTCGAGGCGTCCGTCGTACCCTCCGACGGTGCCGTCGGTGGGGGAGGTGCACCGGGGGTTGCGCTGCCGGGTTGGGCGGTGGCGTTACCGGCGGCGTACGCGGTCCGGCTGCGTCGGGCCGACCCGCTGGTGGTCGGCCGGGTGGAACGCGACCGCTGCCTGCTTGATCTGCGCTGTGTGCCGCCGGAGTCGGATCAGCTGATCGTCGACGCGATCCGGGCGGCCCGGCCCGGCGAGGAATCCTGACCGTGCACGTGATCGCCACCGCCGGTCATGTCGATCATGGGAAATCGACGCTGGTCCGCGCGCTCACCGGCACCGACCCCGACCGCTTCGCGGAGGAGAAGCGCCGCGGCCTGACCATCGAACTGGGGCACGCCTGGACGCGTCTGGGCCCGGGCGGAGCGGAGACACCGGACGGCCCGGTCGTGGCGTTCGTCGACGTGCCCGGCCACGAACGATTCATCGGCACGATGCTCGCCGGACTCGGCCCGTCGCCCGCGGTGATGTTCGTCGTCGCCGCCGACGAGGGCTGGCGACAACAGTCCGCCGAACACCTGGCGGCGATCGATGCGCTCGGCCTGACCGACGGCCTGCTGGTAGTCACCCGCAGCGATCTTGCCGATCCGGCGGCGGCGACGGCCCAGGCATCTGCGGAGATCGCCCGGTCGAGCCTGGGCAAGGTCCCGGCCGTCGCAGTCTCGGGCACCACCGGCGCCGGCCTGACGGAATTGCGGCACGCACTGGCCGCACTGGTCGGCCGCCTCGCCCCACCCCGCCGCGACGGCCGGATCCGGCTCTGGGTGGACCGGTCGTTCAGCATCCGGGGCGCCGGCACCGTGGTCACCGGCACGCTGGGTGCCGGGACCCTTCGCGTCGGTGACGAGGTGCAGGTCGGCGACCGCACGGTACGGATCCGTGGCCTGCAATCACTCGGCGAGGATCATGATCAGGTCGCCGCGACCGCCCGGGTGGCGGTCAACCTGCGCGGTGTCGAGGTGACAGACATCGGCCGCGGTGACGCTCTGCTCAGTCCGGGCAGCTGGCCGGCCTCGGCCGTACTGGACGTCCGGTGCCGACCGGCGGGCGGCCGGAGGGTCGACGATCTCCGCGGTGACCTGGTGGCCCACCTGGGCACCGCCGCCGTGCCGGTGCGGCTCCGTCCTCTGGACGGCCTGATGGTCCGGCTCACCCTGGACCGTCCGCTGCCGGTGGCACCCGGCGACCGGCTGGTGCTGCGTGATCCCGGTCGGCATGCGGTCGCCGCCGGAGCCGCAATACTCGATGTCGACCCGCCCGAGTTGCGCCGACGCGGAGCAGCCCGACATCGTGCCGCCGAGCTGGTCCGACGGGAGACCGCGTCGGACGCCGACGTGATCGCCGCGGAGGTTCGACGTAGGGGAGTGGTCCGACGGTCCGGACTGGAGCTCCTCGGCCTGCCGGTCGCCGAAGCAGGAGCGCCACAGGATTCCGACGAGGTAGTGATCATCGACGACTGGTTCGTCGACCCGGAAACCTTCCGCCAGGCACAGAAATCGCTCATCGAGGCCGTCGACGAGCAGGCCAGGACCAGTCCGCTCGACCCCAGGCTGACCATCGAGGCCGCCCGGCACGTCACCGGACTGCCGGATCGACGCCTGGTCGCGCCGGTCGCCCGGGCGACCGGACTGCTGATCGCCGACGGCCGGGTGCAGCGACCGGACACTGTGGACGATCTCGGCGCCGCCGAGGACGGCCTTCATCGGCTGACCGACCGGCTGACCGCCGAACCGTATGCGGCACCGGAGAAGGGTGACCTGGACGCCTTGGGCCTGGGCCGCAGAGAACTCGCCGCAGCCGAACGGGCCGGCCGGATCATCCGGCTGGACGGCGACATCGTGCTGCTGCCCACGGCGCCGGCGCTGGCCATGCGCACCCTGGCCGGGCTGGCGCAGCCGTTCACCACCAGCGCGGCACGGCAGGCGTTGGGCAGCACCCGGCGGGTGATCATCCCACTGCTGGAACACCTCGACCGCAGGGGATGGACGGTTCGGGTGGATGCCGGCCGCCGTCGGGTCAACCGCGGCGGATCGGCGCCGCACCAGGATTGACTCGCCGGACTTGGGCCCGACACACCGTGCACTCGCGGCGTAAGGCATGCGGGGCAGTGGCGAAAGTCCCTACGCCTGGACCGTCGACCCGACCAGAGTGGAGGCATTCCACACATGGGGCCAGGTGATGATGATTCTTGATCCGACACGGATGACCGACTCGTGCCGGCGAGCGGCGGTCCGGGCCACCTTGGCTCCGTCGGTGCACAACACCCAACCGTGGCGGCTCCGCCTCGGACCGGACCGACTGGTCCTGGTCCCCGACCGCACCCGGCAGTTGACCGTCCACGACCCCACCGGACGGCAGTTGATCATCAGCTGCGGCTGTGCGCTGTTCAACGCGCGGACCTCGCTGGCGGCCGACGGCGTACCGGTCGACGTACGGCGGTTTCCGGCCGGTGTGGCGGCCGGGCAACCCTGTGCGGTGATCACGGTCGACGGCGAGGGCCTGGTGGACGACGGCACGCTGGCGTCCCTGGACAAGGCCGTGGAATCCCGGCGGACCAATACCCGCCCGTTCACCGATCAGCCGGTGCCGGAGGGGCTGCTTGATCACCTCCAGATGGCGGCGATCGATGAGGGCGCCCAGTTGGTGGTGCTGACCGCCGGGCAGGCGCGGTTCGTGGAGGCCCAGCACCAGCAGGCCGCCCTGGTGATGCAACTCGATCCCGCGTATCGGACCGAACTGAGGGCCTGGCGGGGCGATACCGAAGCACTCCGCGTCGACCGGGAGCAGGATGCGGACGCCGGCGCCGAACGGCTTGCCTTGATCAGCACAGAACACGATCACCCCAACGACTGGCTCCGGGCCGGCGAGGCGCTCGAGCGGGTCATGTTGGAGGCCACCCGATCCGGTTACGCTGTCGGGCTGTCCAGCCAGGTGGCCGAGGTGCCCTCCGTCCGCACCGCGCTGCGCCGGGGGTTGGGGCTGGACCGGTTCCCCCACGTCCTGCTCCGCATCGGCGTCGCGCCCACGTCACGGGCCACTCGCCGTCGCCGCCTCGGCGAGGTGATCGAGCCGGATCGCCGATGAACGCTGTCTGGAGCAGTACGGTTGAAGCCGTGGACGGCGCGGAACCAGATCATCGGATCACTGACGTCCCCAGGCTCGAGTTCGATGAATTGATCGATCAATTTCTTGAGCGAGCCCACGAGATCAAGCTGGCCCGCGGCCGGGTCTGGGAGTTGCTGCGGAGCATCCAGGCGGTCGCCGGAGACTTGTCCTTGGAGCGGGTGCTGCGCCGGATCATCGAATCGGCCTGCGAACTCGCCGACGCACAGTACGGCGCCCTCGGGGTGATCGGCCACGACCGTGGACTCGAGCAGTTCATCTATGTCGGCGTGGACAACCCGACGGCCCAGGCGATCGGCCATCTGCCCGAGGGAAAGGGCCTGCTGGGCGCGTTGATCACCGATCCGCGCCCGATCCGGCTACGGCACATGAGCGACGACGACCGGTCGGTCGGATTCCCGCCGAATCACCCGGAGATGGACAGCTTCCTCGGGGTGCCGATCCGCGTCCGTGGCGAGGTGTTCGGGAATCTGTACCTGACCAACAGCGCGAACGGCGAATTCAGCGCCGACGACGAGGAGCTGGTCGGTGCCCTGGCGCTGGCGGCCGGCACCGGGATCAGCAACGCCCGGCTCTACCACGAGGCCGAACTGCGCCAGCGGTGGCTGGAGGCGTCCACGGAGGTGCAGGAGCAGCTGCTCAGCAATTCTGGGGAGGACCCGCTGCGAACCATTGCCCGCAAGTCGATCGAGATCGCCGACGCGGACCTGGTGACGGTCGGGCTGCTGACACCCGATCGCGAGGCGTTCGTCGTCGAGTTCGCCGTCGGGGAGCGGGCCGACGAGCTGGTGGCACAACGGTTCCCGCTGCCCGGCACGATCGGTGAGCGGGTGATCGTCGGTGGGGAGCCGTACATGACCGGGATCCTCGGGTCCCCGGACTTCCCCGGCAGTCACGTGGCGAGTGTGATCGAGGTCGGCCCGCTGATCTCCCTCCCGCTGCGCGGCAACGAGGAGCCGCGGGGGCTGCTCACAGTGGCCAGGAAACGCGGTCGGCAGGCGTTCAGTGAGACCGAGGTGACGATGGCAGCCGGCTTCGCGTCCCATGCCTGCGTGGCGTTGGAACTGGCCGACGTCCGGGCGGCCGAGCAGCGGATGATCATGCTGGAGGACCGTGATCGGATCGCCCGCGATCTTCATGATCATGTCATCCAGGAGCTGTTCGCAATCGGTCTGAGCATCGAGGGCGCCGCCGGGCAGCTGCAGTCGTACCCGGAACTCGCCCAACGGCTGCACAGCCGGGTGGAGGACCTCGACCGGGCCATCCGCCGGATCCGGACCAGCATCTTCGAGCTGCGCGGGAACACCGCGATCAGTCGGGAAGGCCTGCGGCAGAGCATTCTGGAGGTGGTCAGCGACGTCACGCCTGCTCTGGGGTTCCCGCCGAACGTCGCGTTCGCCGGACTGCTCGACTTCGAGTTCCCGCAGTCGCTGACCGAGGACGTGATCGCCGCCGTACGGGAAACGTTGACCAACGTCGCCAAGCACGCCCGGGCGACGGCGGTCACTGTCGACGTGGAGATCGTCCAGAACGAGTTGACGATCAGCGTCGCGGACAACGGCGTCGGCTTCGACAACCCGGGGAAGTCCAGCGGCATCGCGAACCTGGCAGCCCGGGCCCGCAATCACCGCGGCTCGTTCACCGTGCTGCCGGCACCGGGCGGGGGAACCGTCGCCACCTGGAAGGCGACGACCCGATGAGAGCCCGCAACCGAAACGATCAAGTGAGGATGATCACGTGACCACGATCAACAACGATGCCGGGGCGCAGCCGATCCGGATCTTCCTCCTGGATGATCATGAAGTGGTTCGTCGCGGCATCGCCGAACTGCTCGGCGATGTCGCCGGCTTCGAGGTCGTCGGCGAGGCCGGAACGGTGGCCGATGCACTGCCCCGGGTCCGGGCCTGCCGACCCGACGTGGCGATCCTCGACATGCGACTCCCCGACGGCAGCGGCATCGACGTCTGCCGGGACATCCGCTCGGAGATGCCCACCACCTACTGCCTGATCCTGACCTCCTACGACGACCAGGACGCCGTGCTGTCGTCGGTGCTGGCCGGCGCATCCGGCTATGTGTTGAAGGAGGTGCGCACGGCCGGACTGGTCGACGCCATCCGGCAGGTCGCGATGGGGCGCTCGCTGATCGACCCGTCGGTGATCTCCCAGGTGATGACCAAGGTGCAGAAGGCCACCCAGACCGATCCCCGGCTGGCGGCACTCACCGATCGGGAACGGGAGGTCCTCGATCTGATCGCCGACGGGCTGACCAACCGACAGATCGGCGAGAAACTCTTCCTCACCGAGAAGACCGTGAAGAACTACGCCTCAAGTCTGTTCGCCAAACTCGGTCTGGAGCGCCGAAGCCAGGCCGCCGTGTTCGGCGCCGAGCTTCGCAAGAAGTGACGATGCTCCTCCGGGGTGGCGATCAGTAGTTGCCGTAGCCGTAGCCGCCGTCGCCACCGTTGTTCTTGTTGTCGTCGTTCTTGCCCTTGTCACCGGTCGACTGAGCTCCGGCAGGACCGTTCGGTGTGGCGGCGTGCCAGCTGAACGACGTGCCGTCGAATGTGTCCTTCTGCCCGTTGCCCTTGACATCGCCCGGGATCATGTCGTACGCGAACGTGTACAGCGGTGCACCGTCGAGCGTGACCTGGGTGATGCCGTCCGGCCGTTTGATGGTGCCGAGTTTGTCGTTGACGTCGGCCGGCCCGGTCGGTGCCTTGCTGCCCTTGATGGTCAGTGGAGCCCAGATCGCGGTGCAGTCGGCCTTGGCGCACAGGATGCGGCCCGACTTCTCCTGATCATCCAGATACAAAGTACGTCCCTTGGCGTTGACCAGAACTTTGCCGATCCCCGATCCTTCGCGGATCGAGACCGTCTGACCTGCCGCGCCACCGGGTGCTGCCTGCTGTCCCGACGACCCCGCCCGGGAGTCCATCGAGGTGCCGCAGCCGGCGATCACCAGCGTGCCGATGCCGGCCACGGCTAACAGAGCGGCCTTGCGCATGAGTGTTCCTCCTTGTCGTGGTCCCTGTTGGTGGGCGCTCACAGGAGGGTGTACGGATCAGTCCGGTGATTCGATCAATGTCCCTGTCGGCCGATGCAGATCCGATCATGGAGCAACTCAATATCGGGTTGCCCGATCGGACCGATGCTGCGATGGTCGGATGCCGTGCCGAAGCCGCAGCCTGAGCCACCGCCCGCGATGACCTGGCTGGGAGCGTTCGCGGCAGCGGCGCGGTCCGGAGCCTTCACCGTACGACAGACCTGGCGTCACG